>Ga0256914_1001564_pt1 | contig 20324 bp, 40 predicted proteins | sample HulkmetaG_FD_191571 | JGI IMG/M metagenome (GOLD analysis project Ga0256914, IMG submission 191571) | Hydrothermal chimney microbial communities from Main Endeavour vent field at the Juan de Fuca Ridge, Pacific Ocean - Hulk | ecosystem: Environmental > Aquatic > Marine > Hydrothermal vents ... | reverse complement strand
GGTTACAAATCACTACCCCCGCCACCAAGGCTGAGGGAGCCCCTAGGGTTCGGGAGGGCTATACATGAGGTCATAGCTCATTACTACAGGATAATACCTGACAGCATAACCCCCACTGAGGTTAAGATGTACGTAACTAAAGCCTACAAGGACGTCTTCCCTGAATCTCTGAGGCACTTAAGGAAACGAGCCGAACGCCAGTTGCTTAACTTCATTAAGTTCGAGAGGGAAAGGCTTAAGTGGCACATAAGCCCGAAACCCGTTGCTGTGGAGAAGGAGTTCATTAAGGGTAACGTCCACGGAGTAGTTGATGCTATCTTCAGGAAGGGAGAAGACGTTATTGTTGTTGACTGGAAGACAGGGAGGAGCAAGGCTAGGCTCACTGAAGACATCGTTATCCAAATGAATGTCTACCTGTACTTAACGGGAGCTAGTACAGCCTACGTGATTTTCCTTGAGTTCGGCGACTACGCAGAGGTTACTAGGACTTTAGATGTTGAGGCTATAGTGAAGGAGATACTCAGGGATAGGGAGTTCCTGCCGAGGGTAGGTAGTCATTGTAGGGAGTGTGAGTTTCAGATGGTGTGTAGGCTCGATGAACTCCCTAACACCTTACATCCCGTCTATGAGGTGGTTTAGTGTGTGTGAGTGTGTGTGTATATATAATATAATATGTATATACGCCAGTTCGAATGCTTCGTTTGGTTCGTGTGCAGTGTGTGAGTGTGTGTATATTATATATAATATGTATATACACGGGTGGTAATGTGAGGGAGTATGGGGATTTCAGGCGAGTCATAGATAATTACGTGAAGCAGTGGTTAATGAGGGTGGCTCCAGACTTAAGGAGAGTTCATTTATTCCTTAAAGTTAATGACGTACTTAAGGGCAGGGACTTCCTGAGAATCAGGAGAAAGTCCTTCACAGCATCCCTGAACAGGTACTTGCTGAAAACCCACGTAAGGTTCACGTACTCCAGCGAGGGCTTCAGAATCATGAATGTCGTAGAGTCATACGGTGATTTCTTTTCATTACCCTGCATGAGGTCATACCTCAGCAGTTACTTAGACGGTCTTGAGAGGGTTCACATCTTCGGGTGCCCGTTAGTGAGGGAGAGGCTTTACGACGTTATTGTTGAGGTGAGTGAAGAGGAGGGGTTTGACGTTGTTGTTGAGTCATTCAATGTTAGGGAGTCATTAGAGATAGCCGAGGCTTCCTGCTTCGGAGATTTCATGAAGGAAGTACTTGAGACGATATCTCCTGAGGTTTACGTCTTTAAGTGTTCAGGTCATTACGTGTACGTACCTAAATACGTGTATTTAGCATCTAAAGTCATCGGCGAGTTGTTAGGCGTTAATCAGCCCGAACCCGATAAAGTGATTAAGCGTGAGTTAATACCTGAGTACCTGAGCAGAAGGATGAGGGAGATAACAGAAAAGTACGTGAGGGAGGTTAGGGAGAGGTACTCATTAATAACGTGTTCCCACTTAACAGATGACAGGGCGTTCATGGTAAGGCGTGATTTAGTGGGGTTCATAAACATGGTAGGCACTACAGTTCTTTAGGGTGGGGGTCATGGGTAGGTACGTTACTAGGTCCCAAAACATCATTAAAGAGTGGCTAAGTACCTACGACCCGTCATCAACTAAGAAATGCCTGTTAATCTACGGTCCCGTAGGCGTGGGTAAGACGTTCTCCGTGAAGGAAGTGGCTAAAGAGCTTAAGTACCACGTGGTAATCCCTGAAGACGTAGAGAGTGCTTTCAGGTACGTGAGGTCAGGCTCACTCACGGGTAAGTTGTTAGTCCTTCTTGACAGACCCTACGAAATAGGCTTTAAGGGTAGGGACCTCAGAAAGTTAATCTCCTCCTCACGAAACCCTGTAGTTATTGAGGACACTGAAAACAAATACTACGCCTTCTTAGGGTGTCTTGAGGTGAAGTGTGAACCCCCTCCGAAGATATGGGTGATTTCGGAGCTCAGGAAGAAATCACTCGTTAAGCCTAACTACAGGCTCGTGAGTAATGACGTTAGGCAGTCCCTGCTGTTGGGTTTGGGCTCCCAGGGATACAGTAACGTTACGTGGTTCGAATCTCTTAAGAAACTGCTTAAGGAGGGCGTAACGCCTGTGAAGGATAAGAGCCTACTGCCGGCAGTTATGGATACGGTTACGGAGTACTCATACGGTCTTGAGATGTTGCATGACTTCATAGTTATTACCGCGGCTGACTACGGTAGAGTGGATTTAGTGGAGTTAGTGAGGACTAGGGCTAACGAGCCTGTGATGTATTTCTACCAGAAGGTGAAAGCTCTGAGGGAGGGAGGCAGTATTACTTAGGCGTTAATACCTGTGTAAATTTTAATGTAATGTAACATTTTTAAACTCTGAAACACACACACACATGTGGGAACATGAATAGGATTGAAACTCAAATGGTTGAGGTAAAACCAAATGGTTGCAAGACCCCCTCCGTCAAGTGGGAGGGGGGTAAGCAGGTAGTGTACTTACCCGAAAGCAAGTTCTACAGGCTATTCCCTGAGGCTTACAGGCGCCCGAGAAACTTCAGCAGGAGGGTCTATCTAGTATATGACGACGGGCGTAAAGTGGTCTGCGCCATAGAGTTCCCAGAGCAGAAGAGCTTTAGGATTAAGCAGTACCCTGCCCCTCTCTTTTGGGGCAGGGTTAAGGAACTTACGAAGTGGCTCTGAGGTGATGGTAATGGTCAGCGTGAAGAAGGTAATCGAGAATCTCCCAGCAATAATCAAGCTCCTTCAGGCGTCGCCAGTAGGCGCGCCGATGACGGGAGATTTGTGGGAATCAGTGTTGAGTAAGAAGCTAGAGAAGTTAGTGGTAAGGAGGGATTTTAGACTTCATAGGGATTCTGATAAGGACTAACAGGCACATGTACGCCATCTATGCGCCGCTCAGTAATCCTGAAAACGCAGTAGTAGAGGTTATTTACTGAGGTGAGTAGTATGTACAAGCTAGTTAGGCTTCTACAAATCGAATATAATTCTTGGTGGAGCAGAACTTACCAACGGAATTCCGATGACAGGGAGCTCTGTCAGCAACTAGGGGGCATAGCGTCCCTATTAACTTATCGTGACGTTATTTCTAAGGTCTGGGGTGCGTTTGAGGCTGGGGACGTCAAAATCGTTACTAACTCCTACTGGAAGCATTACTGTGGTGCTGAGCCACGCTGGGTAACCCTAACACTATACGCTGTAACGGATGGGGATGTAGTAGCTTACGTCCTCGACTACGTTGGGGGTATGATGTGGCACTTTAGGATATACGTTATCCCTGAAGAACCGCTCTCCCTTAATAAATCCTTGTGGTTCAGTAAAGTTAAGGTGGTGGCAGTTACTGATGAGTGTTGCGACAAGGACTACATCCGTGGATACGTTACTAAACTGTTGGAGACACTAACGGCAGTTGAGGAGACATTAATTTCCAAGAACAAAATTATAGAGGTTGACAGGTGAGGGGTATGGTCTACGTCACTGTCCTGAAGGACGTCCAAGAGCTGGCGTCAAAGATTCTTGAAGCCGTCTACCGAGCTACTCTCCCTGCTAGTGTCCCTGCCAGAAACCCGAAGTACGCCAAGGTCATCCCAGCGCCCGACAAACAATCGTGGGAGTGCCTAATGAAGATTATAGAGGCGCTTAACTCCTATGCCATTCCGTTAAATTCAACGTTTGTCAGGGACTTAACCAATGAATTAGTCCGCCAGTTCAGGGAGGACCAAAAACTCGGTGCCGTGCCGATATATAAGGGGAGGTGAGGAGAATGAGACTAACGCCTGAAGACAAGTGGAGGTTAATGATTGAGTTCGACGAGTTACTTAGGAAGTTATGTGAGGAGCTTAGGAGGAGAGGGGTCATTAGTTATGGTGAAACGATAAAGTTAGCGCCGTTTGATTACGTAGTAGGTATTGATTATGAAGTAATACCTAAGGGAATCGTGGAGTCCATCACGAGTATTAAGTGGCAGGACATCCCAAAAGTGATTAGGAACTTCAGTATGGAGAAGTATTTAGCCTGTGTTGAGGTTGAGAACTTCAAGGAGTGCTTGGTTAATGAAATTAAGAGAGCATTGGGTGATTAGTAATGACTGAGTTTTCCCCAGGCTTTAAGGAATGGATGCAGAAGTTAGGACTCCCTAACGAACCTGCCATCATAGTATTCCGCGGTCAAGTTTTCAAAGTGGACTTTAGTAGCGGTAAGCTAGTAACTGTGAAGTTCTTGGGGTACGTAGGGACGTCCAGTACCTTCGCAGTGATTTCAGGCGAGCCTAAAGGGGTTAGGGTTCTTAGAGAGCCTAGAATCTACAGGAGAAAAATCGTGAGGGAAGGCGTTTTTCTACTTAGGTGATTCCCGTGTTTGTTTCTTCCCTTACCTCTACCTTCCCTTTTGTGGGGTTGAAATTATGAATACCCCGTCAAGAATAAACATCACCTCCGCCCCGAAGGGTGGGGCGGGGAAGGTAGTGAGGCTGTACAGGAAGTCAGGAGTGCATCTTGGGGTATGGTGAGGCTTATGGGGTCATTAAACATCGAGATAGTCTACGATGACGACCCTTGGAAGGCAGTTACTGTGCTTTGGGTGTCAAGGCACCGCCCTCTACCAGCTCAAGTTAAGGAACTCAGAAGGAAGTTAGGGAAGGTGAGAGTAGTTATGTTGTCAGGCATCATACCGAACGCTGAGTTCGTCGCTGACATAGCCACGAAGTTCGGGGCTTCTTACGTAGTGCCCGTACTTCCACTGCCCTTCATAGCGAGGCTAGTGGAGTTAGGTGAGAAGCAGGGGTTCAAAGTGCTCTTCGCAAGGATGAGGGTGATTGCTGAAGTCAAGAACTTCAGGGAGGCTCTGAAGGTAGTTGCTGAGGCTCCTGACAAGAGAGTAGTAACGACTTATGCTGACGGAACTGCTAAGGTACATGAATTCGTTAGCTTCGAGTTAGTTAAGGAGGTTAAGGTAGTTACTGAGCCTTGGTGAGGTGATTATCATGACATGGCTCGATGACTTCATACTCTACAGGAGCGCTAACCTCTCTAACGTTTTCCTTATTGAGACTGACGACCCTAAGAGGCTTCAGCAGTTCATTAACTTCATTAAGTCTAGAGAAAGGCTAAGGAAGTATCTCTACCATCTGCAGACGAGCGAGATTGAGGACTTAACAGTGTATCAGACATCTCGTGGCTCGTTAATGAATGTTCTTGAGACTCTGCGGAAGTTAGCCAGCGTAGTAATCATAGCATGGGTAACAACACCTGCCGAGGCTAGGCAGTTAATGCCGTTCATCGTTACTGTAGCCCAAGACCCTAACGTCTACTGCCCTGCTTCAGAGCGTAACGCAGTGAAGCCCGTACCATCAACTGCCGTAGTCTTCATCCACAGTCTTGAATTCATCCCTGAGAACATAAGGAAGATGTGTGTAGAGATAACGCCCCCCGTAAGCACTTACGAGGAGCGCCTAGAGTTCTTAGAGAAGACAGCTGAAACGGTGAGGAAATTGCTGAATATTGACGTTAGGGTGACGCCCGCGGTAGTTGACGCTACGGCGGGACTCAACCTCCACGAAGTAGAGTCAGCGTGTTTGTTGAGTATCAGGAAGACTAAGGGCTTTGACTTAGCGGTATTCAGGGACTTCAAAGCTTCTCTACTGAAGCGCTACGGGCTTGAAGTAATCTACCCGAGGAGGGGCTTCGAGAGTGTCGGCGGCTACAAGTACCTCAAGGACTGGTTCAGGACTAGAGTTGTTGACGCCTTCAAGCATCCCGACGTAGTGAGGAAGTACGGCGAGTCATTACCTCGTGGCGTGCTTCTTTACGGCTACCCCGGAACAGGAAAAACTTGGTTCTGTAAGGCACTAGCTAAGGAGCTAGGGCTTCCGATGGTTAAGTTATCAGCCGCTGACTTCCTTAGAGGGATTGTCGGCGAGACTGAGGCTAGAGTACGTAGGGTTGTGAAGCTCCTAGAGTCCCTAGCTCCCGCTGTAGTGTTCATTGACGAGATAGACCAGCTCTTTATCTCCAGGGCTTCATTAATATCAACTGATTCGGGCGTCAGCAGGAGGCTCCAGAACATGCTTCTGGACTGGCTAGGCGACGAGAACAGGAAGACGTTCGTAGTGGGCGCCACTAACTACGTGGAGCAGATGGATTTTGCGGCGATTAGGGTGGGGAGGTTTGACAAGATAGTATTCGTGAGTCTACCGGATTATGAGGCTAGGAAAGAAATTCTGAGAGTGCACTTCGAAGTGGTTAGGAAACCCGAAGTGCCTGTGAGGGTTGATTACGATGAAGTAGCTAGAGCAACGTGGCTCTGGACGGGTGCCGAGATCGAGAACCTAGTGAGGGAGACTATCACTGAGGCTAGGATAAGGAGGGCTCCCGCCATCACTACTGAGCTAGTGCTTTCGGTGAAGGAGCGCCTTATGGTGCGGGTGGACAAGAGGATTGACGAGATTAAGAAGATGCTGGAGATTGCAGAGACGCTAGCGAATGTAGACGCCGTAAGCTTGAACGAGGCGAGGAAGGTTCTTAAGGAGAACACGTCAGAGGTGAGGGATGTACGTTTTTCAGGTTTATAAACCCGTTTTGTCGGGGCGAGTTAAAAATGATCGTAGTTAGGAGAAACTCAATATACATCATGTACCCCACCCACGGGAGGGTGGGGAGAAAGTTAATAGAGATTCTAAAGAAGAAGTACGGAGTTAAGGGAGAGGTTAGGGAGGTGCTCTGCGGTTGAGCCACTACGCAGTGGTTAAGGTGAAGATTCAGAACCCTGACGCTAGAGTTCTAGAGAGAGCCCTGCAGAGGCTAGCAGAGAAACTAAACGCTACTGTAAAGACTAATGCAGTTGTGAGGGGCTGGAACTTCAGGAGGAGGGTTAATTACTTACTAGAGACTAGCCTGCCGTATGGTAATGGTTATGGCGTGGAGATAAACAGTAAAGGTGAGGTAGTAGTGCATGTTGACGACCATGACGCACCGATGACAGCTCAAGAGTTTCAACAGGAGCTCCAGAAGCTCTACACTGCCGAGGCTGTTAAGGAGGCGCTTCAGGAGCTCGGCTATGACGTTACGGAGCAGGAGCAGAGGGAAAGCATAGTGATTCATGCCTACGCTTTAGGGTGAGAGGGATGAAGGAGATAATAATTAAGGTTAGTAAAGACGGTAAAGTCTCCGTGGACTTCAATGGCTTCGTCGGTAAGGAGTGCTTCGCCGAACGTACTAGGCTCGAAGAGATTCTGAGAAGGTTAGGGATTGATACTAAGGTTGAAGAGGAGGTTAAGAAGCCTGAGGCTTACGTAGAGCAGGAGGCTTACGTTATGGAGGTAGAGAGAGCGTAACCTCGAGGGGGTGATAGTCGTGCTGAGACTCAAAGTGAGGGGCACTGAAGAGGAGTACCTGTTATGGGGCAGAAAGCTAGCGAAGTTCTTTAGGGATATCGTAGTGGCTAACCACGAGGAAGTCATAAGCCTCATTAAGTGGATACTGTATAAAGCGCCTAGGAAGAGGCTAGTCCTGCCGAAATTCACGCTTTACGTATTTGACGAAGGGTGCTTTAAAGCTATCAACGCTACTAACGTGGAGATGTACATTGATGACTCACCAGAGGCAAGCTACCGCGTAGTGTTCCTCTACAGTGGTCGGGATGTAGTGTACAAGGTGCGCAAGTCTATCATCTCGCTCCTGAGGAACTTTGACGCTAACGAAGTGGCGAGTGCTTTGATGATCCACACTACAGACAGGTACCTCACCGACGTAGCGCTCCTCATTGATGAGGCTACATTAATCATTACTCTTGCAGACAGGAGGAACATAGAGGCACTTGCTGAAGCTATGAAGGCAGTGATTCGGGAGAAGGCTGAGAGCCTCAGGAAGCTAGTGAACATAGTAAACAACATTGTGAGGCGTATTAGCGAGGATACCGAGCCCGAAGGTAGAGTTATCGTAACGCTCAAGAATCTCGAGAGGTGAGCGCTGTGGGAGTGAGGGTTAGTATCTCAGAGCTGGTAGAGGAAGTTGACGTATATGTCAGGGAGTCTAGAGAACTAGCTCGTGAACTCATTGACTTCGTCATGGAGAACCACAGTGATTTAATATCATTGCTAGAATTATTCATGAATTACTTAAGGGAGTTCAGCCTCCCGAAAATCACACTGTACATTCTTGACAAGTGCCGTTTCAGGAAAGTAACTGTCAGGGACGTTAAAGTTGAAATCAAGTATGACGGGTCCTTCAAGACTTACTACGTACATATTAACTTCCGTGACAAAATTTTTGACACTAACGAAATAGTGTACTACATAGGCTCTAACAATAACGAGAAAGTTGAGGAGGGTAGAGTAACGCCTGATTGGGTTGCTGAGAGGCTCTATGATTACAAGACGTATACGGGAGGCAGGGGGATTCCTGAGGAGCTCATTGACGAGGCGCTATTCCTGCTAATGATTAATGACCCCGAAAACTTTGAGCTACTTAGAAACCTGCTACACCGTTTTTTCACGAACCTGGCGTTGCAGATAAGGAGAGTAAGGGAGCTAATAGCGGGGACACCCAAAACGAGCGACAACAGCTTAACAAGGCTTGAAGTTCTTGTCAAGAACATGGGGTGAGACTATGATTCTAGACATTCTAAGGGATGCTTTCAGGGATTTGGCTAGTGAGGCTACTGCCCTTGCTGACTTCATGATTTCCGTAGTCTCCCAGAATCATGAGGAGCTACTTAAATTCATTGAATACCTACACTACAACGGAGCAGGGAGTTTCAAAGTGGAGAGGCTAAAGTACTACGTAACAGAGAACGGTAGAATCGTTATGAGGGAGGATACTGACGTTACCGTAACGATATTCAGTAGTGTTGAGGATTATGAAGTTCGGCTGATTAAGGAGTACAATCTAAGCCATTCAATGATAACCACTACTAAGGAGTTAGCACGTTATGCTATACCCAAGAACTTCGTAGCGCCCCTTGTTGAGGAAGTGGCTAGTGAGTTACCCAGGCATACTTTGGGTTACGGATCGCCTAGGGTTGAGCGTGTAATATCGTCGTTCTTGTTCCTGATGACTTTACTGGAGTCAAGAAATGAGGTAGCTAGAGCCCTAAGGAGTTTTTTCAGTAAAACGGTAGAGACGTATCTAGCGGTGAGGCGACGTTACCATGAACTCATAGGCGTTGTTAGGACTGAGGAAGCTGACGAGAGGGTTAGGGTGGTTCTTAAGAACTTGATGGAGGGAATGAAGTGAAAAGTTATACGTTATTAATACAGTATAGTTTGTGTGTGTGGGGTGTAGTCATGAGTGATAACTCCGTTAAAATCAAGATTATGCGACTCGAGGAATGGCTCAGAATTAGAAGGAACATACCAAACTTAATAGTATTCCCGATACCGCAGGATGCTGTTCTGAGGAAGGATATGAAGCAGGGGTGATTGAGTGATGGGCAGGAGAAGAAGGGGAAGGAGAAGACGTAGTTACTCCCCGAAGAGGGCGGCTTACGTTTACGGCATCAAAGCATGTCCGTGGTGCGGTAAGGTATCCTTCAGAATGTTCATAAAGAAGGGAGAGAGGTTAGAGGACGGTATTGTACAGCATTACAAGGAGGTTAAATGCTTGTGCCTTAAATGCGGTTTTCAAGCCCATTTCGAAATGCCGACAATCTATGATAAGCCTGACGCCTACTCCTTTGTTGTTGATTTAATCGCATACTACGCTGAATTCCTTACATTACCTAATAAAACCCGATTCCGTGTTTTTTCTGTTAATCTACCTGAAACTCCGCCTTCTACCTGAGTTTTGTGGGTGAACCGTAGTGGGTCCCGAAACACACACACAGGCTGAGGGAGGGGGCGTGAGGGCTCCCTCCATAACCATAAAGGGGTATAACGTAAGCATAACAGGTCCTGACCCGGGCACTGTAGCGTTCATGAGGATACCTGTTAAGGACTTACTGATGGCTAGGGGATTCATTGAGGAGTATAAGGATTGGATGGCAGAAGTTCAGGAGGATTGGGCGGGGAGGCTAAAGAACCTCTACGTACCTGCGGACCGCAATATTAAAGTAGAGAGGCTGAAGCCCCAGGACTTCGCAAGTATACTCCATGTAGGTAGGGGTAAGAACGCTAGGCTTTACCTACAAATAATATTCATGCCGAAGACGATAATGCATTTACCTAACGTAGCCAAAAGCATAGTGTATGCATGGCTTACGAAGAATGCATTAGTGATAAAGAACCGACCACAGAACTTCTACATAGTCTCTGAAGTTAGGGTTAAGGAGTTAAAGAGAGTTAAGGCTAGAGCGGATGAGATAATCAATGAGGCTAACAAACTACTTAAGCAGTTCCGTGAGGAGAATGGGGAGGAGCTAAAGAACCTCCTACGTAAGTACAACCTCTCCACGGAACCCGTGGACGTTACGTTCCGTAAGTACTTCCATGAAGTGTACCTAATACTAACGCCCGTTAGAGTTTCGGTAGATGACGTTAGGGTCTGGTCTGCTAGGGACCCTGACGTAGCTGAAATGTTTAAGAGGAGCCTTGAGGAGTACGTTAGAAGGATAGCTGACGACATAATATCGAGGCTAACGCCTGTTATGGATTCCGTGATTAAGGAGAGGAAAATAAACGTTAGTAGGGCTATGGAGAAGATTAATGACGTGAAGAAAATCCTTAGTGAGTTCGGTATTGAGGAGATATTCTCGGGCATACTGAATGATGTGGAGAGAGCAGTTAGGGACCCAGTAACTTACAGGCTTCAGAAGGGCTACAAGACAGTAGATGACTGGGCTGTGGACGTTAAGAGGCTAGTAACGATGGAGTGGTGAGGTGAAGGCGATGGGAGTCAGACGGGCTTTAGAGGTAATCAATAACTGCGCTCCGTTCCCGATAGAGGTTAAGGTAGTGAAGGGAAAGAACTCTGCTAAGTTCACTTTAGAATATCCGAGAGACAGCAAGACGTTGATGTTGTTGGGAAGGCTGAACCTTACCTTAAGAAGGTTCAATCTGGGCTACATAAACGTTAGCGCTGTTAGCTCCATCCTAGTGTACTTAACGAGTCTTAACAGTGTCCTCAACTTCCTGTGGGACCAGTACTTAGTTCCTGTTAGGGACTTCTGGGTTTTCGACGTCAGGAACTACGCATTAAGGTACGTAAACCCGCAGGGACTCGTAAGAAAGAAACCCATCCCGAAGAGCCTCAGAGATTATGACGAGTACGTGAAGATGCTGAGGCTGTGCGAAGACACAATAAAGGAGGTAGCGTTAAGAAGAATTAGGGTGCCTATCCATGAGTGCGGGACCTACGCTAACGGCATAACTAAGAACATGCTCAGGGGTATTAAGAGGTGAGCGGGATGAAGTTCCTGAGAAATATCCTGTTCAGGGAGAGGGCTAGGAGATACAGTAACCTACTCGAATCCTCATACTACGACGTGGGTGCAACGATAATGACTCTCCATGCCTTCTTAAAGAATGGCGACGTGGGGCTAGTGAAGACTTCTGTGAAGGTTCTGTGCGATGTTCACTCACGCTTATCAGCACTCCTTGAGTCTAACGGCGTAACTACTGGGACTTTCGGGAGCGTATTAAAGATTTGCAGGGAGGTGTGAAGAGAGTGAGTAAGAGAGTGCCCCTACACACCATTCTGTTACTGGAGCAGGTACAACTGCTACCTCCGCCCCTTAGTACTGCCCAAATCGTACAGGGGCGGCGTGAAAGCTAAGCAGGGGGTGAGCAAAGATGCCCTGGGTTGAGGAGTGGGTGTTCTTCTTGAATGACGGAACTTCAGCAAGGCTAACTTTCAAGGATAACTTACTCGAATCAGTGTCCCTGTCAAGAGTTACTAGCCTCACTATATACGTGGATACAGCAGTTGATAAGGCGGAAGTCTCTAGAGTAACGAATAAGGTCATTGATGGGCTTCTTGACGTGCTTGAGGAGCTAGTACGTGAGGCGACTTCTGACGTGTGGGTTCACACCTACTCAGTTGAAGCCTCTACAGATGTGTGGGTGCATATTCAGGAGTAGAGGGTGTGAAGTAATGGTTAGGTGGTTAGAGGTAGATTACGAGACGTTCAAGTATTACTACTATAAGGCTCTAATGAGGGGAGGTAGGAGGTACGGAGATACTATATACGTCAAGGGCGTACCAGTAATTAAGATAGTCCTTACTGTGTGTAAGGACGTCTTTCACCATCCAAAGGCGTGTATGAAGTATTACGTGAATTACAGATTCCTAGACTACGTAACTGCTTTGAGGGTGGATGTAGATGGTGCGTGAGTTAAGGAGATGGATGTCCGTAGTTTCTAAGAGCCAGTTCAGAGTGAGGGCACGCATCATTGTTAATGGTGAGGTACTGAAGACTTACGTAATCAATTACCCTGAGGAAGTCCTGAAGTTAGCTGTAATCAATAACGTTAGGAACTACCTGATACTCTACGGCGTCGGTGATGTTGAGGCTGAAGTTATTAAGGACTTAACAACTTCCCAGGAGTTAGTGAGGGCTTTCAAAGCCTTATGGGTCAGGGGCTTAGTACCCGTAGATTACTGCTGGTCGATAAGCTCCTGGGCTATGGACGTAGTGTACGTAAGTACTGAGGGTAAGGTTAGGTACGGTAAGAGGATACCAAAGAACCTAAGAGCCCTTAAAGAGTGGCTAGAAGCCCTGAAAATACTAATGATTCTAGAGAGGGGTAGGTTATCAGATATCAAGAGGTTGGGGGCGCTAGTGTGATGGACGATAGAGTTATCAGGAAGATAAAAACTCTTAACTTACCCACCTCCCTTAAAGTCCTTGCTGTGGCTAGAGTACTTACTCCAGAGACTCAAGTATTTACAGTGTCCGACGTCTCTAAAGCCTTAGGCATTACGCCTCAGGCTACCTACATGTGCCTTATGAGGTTGGCTAAGAAGGGGTTAGTTACGAAGTTAGTGAGGGGTGCGTACGTATTAACTCCTAAAGGTCTTAGAGTGGCTGAAGAAATACTTAAGTCATTAACCAAGTATAACAAATACTAAAATACACACCCAACATTCTTTACGTGGTGATAGTATGGTGTTAGGGTACTTCTTAGGGCAGGGAGGGGAAACGTATGCAGGAATTTATGTTAAGGTGTTTGTAGGGGTCGAAGAAAAGGAGTACACGCTGAAGTGCGTGGGGAGCACATCACCCGTATACCTCGTAGTGAAGGGCACGGCGCTAACTGTGCATAAAGAGGACATCGTTGACGTGATAACGGGTAGCCTACATGACGCAGTGAAGGCGTTCATCGAGAAAGGCTACCACAAGCAGAGCTACAGCCTCGTTACTCCTACAGGGGATATCCTGAAAGTGGAAGAGTGATACTATGTCTCTCCATGCAATGATTGCAGAGGCTAAGAAGGAAGCTTTCAAAGTTATGAGTCAAGGAAAGCGTGAAGGTAAAGTAAGGTGCTCAGTAGTAAGGATTAAGTACTGCAAGGAGAAACCTGAAGTTTATTGTGATAACATGGTCCATCCCATAGGGTATATAGGTGATAGTACTGAATTGGCATGGTTTGAGGCTGAAGGAGGCACGGAGTATCACATAGAGTTCTGGAAGGAAAACTTAGTTGTGATAGCCGTTCACTACACCTACCCGCCGAAACAGAAATACTTCATAGAGCTTTACTATGAAGTGCCTGAGGGAAAGAGCCTAGAGGAAGCAGTTATAACTGCTATCAAAGTTGTTAAGGCGAGTGAGTGAGAGTATGGTGTTTGGGGTATTTTTCAGCCAGGGCGAGGAGTTTAAGCAGTGGGACGTACTCGAAACTAGGTTACATGCGATTGTTGAAACGGAGTTTGACGTAAACGTTTCTTACTCCGGCAAAGTAAGCGTGTATGAATTAGCGGAGCTTATAAAGAGGAAAGTAGAGAATGACCTAACTAGCCACGGAATGAACCCCCTCAATTACGAGGTGGCTGTGGGAGTAACTGCTTACGGCTACGATGAGGGAAGGAACCTAACGATAGCCAGGGCACACGTAATTGTTAGGAGTGTATTAAGCAGTTCTGGCAGGGAGGGCTACATTTATTACGTAGCTGGTAAGGAGATTTACGGGTGATAACATGTCCTTACACGCCATGATTGCGGAGGGGAAACTCAGGTCATTAATTATTCAGGGCGTTAGTTACAGGAAATCTATTAAGGTGGGTAAGAACTTACTAACGGACATACCCAACCCTGAATGCCCTGACAAGGACGTCCTTGTTGTTAAAGTTCTTAACATGAGGTCATTAAGTAAGGATGAATGTAGGGAGTACTACCGCCTTAACTACCCATGCATTGAGATAGGGCTTGAGTTCTACGACAAAAGCGGTAAGGAGGAGTGTATGTTCGATAAGATTTACTACGTAGCCATAGCTCCCGTATTCAGTAAGACGGGCACCCTCATAGAATTCAAGATTGCCTGGTCATACGGAGGGTAATCACTCCCTAACCTTAGTGGGGGCTTTCCCGTTATAATTTTTTATACGTTACAAAGGTTCACGTTATAATGTACTTTATACTGGGTTTCCTCACGGGAGTTTCATTGTTATAATTTCATTGTATAAACAAAATTATAATAGGAACCAAATACCTGCGCTCTGGTGCTTTTGCGCTTTTGCATTTGACGCAACTACCAAGTCTCTGTTTTCGTCCTTTATCTGTGTGTGTTTGTGTGTTTCGGGACCCATACCGCCTCACCCGTGTAGGCTAGATAGTACGGCTGTAGGGCTACGTGTTTTTATTTAATCCTGTACGAAGGATATATTCGGTGAAAAAATGATACCCGAAGACGTTAAGTCCGTAGTGAAATCCCTGTCAAGGAGAGCAGGAATAACTTTTGAAGAGGCTTTAAGGCTTATTGTCTGGTACGGGGTCTTCAAGCTTCAGGAAATCAATGATTTCTGGCGTAGGCAGTGGCTTTAATCAAGGGAGAGTAAGTACCTGTAATAATTTTTAAAACACTTAACTTCCCTCTCTAGAACCTTCTGCCATCCCACATCACCTGCAAGTAGAACACGCCTTAAGTCTGATGCAGGCAGTAATTTAGGCTTTAACCTCAACATATTCGGTCCATCTCTTAATTAATTTCTTCACGGGTTCAGACTTCAGGACTTCATGAAGAGGTAGACCCGTAATCTCTGATATTTTCCTAGCGTAGTTGAAGACAGGCTTAGGTACGTACATAACGTTACTTCGGGCTTCCTCACCCATTATCAGGTCCCTTAACAGGGATATGATAATCCTATCACGTAAAAAACCTGTTTTTAATTTACCGTCTGTTATTAAGGGCACTACACTAACCACCTCGCATTCCTGCTAACTTCAGACCAGAACTTCCTCATAGCCTTGAATTTCTTTCTGCTGTGCTTATGCTTTCTTGTGAGGGTTGCGTACTCGAATATGCGGTAGGGCTTAGTAACGTCTACACCCACGGCTTCCATCTCCCTCTCCCTCTCCTCATCGATGAGCTCCCAATACTCGGACTCATTGAACCTGAGGATGGGACGGTAAATCAACTTCTTAGTACCTAAGTCAATAATGTACTTGTCATCATCGGGATTGATTACTGGGTAGCCTTTAGGGTAGGGTAAGGGCACATCGAGGGTAGTTTCTATCAAGTGCCACTCGCCATCTTCAAGCTCTGCTATAGACCATCCATGACCTCCCAATAACTTTAGCTCCTGACCCTCCTTAAGAAACACTAAACCCATGCATACGTAGGCTTTAGCACCTAAGAACCTCAGTAGGGACGTAGTTAGTATTGCTGTGTCCTCACAATCTCCGTAGCCCGGAGCTCCCTTCAGTTTCTGGTTGAGTACGTAAGTCATTAATGTTTCCCATGCTGTCTGCCAGTAATCGTATTTAAGGGTGAAGCATGCTTTACCGTTGAAGGCGTTCCATACGTGTTTGTCGGTTGGAGCTCCCCACCATGTGAAGGGGTAGTCAATATTAATGATTACGAACTCAATGGCGTCTCGGTACGTAGTTATTTTGTGGGACTTCATGAACTCCTCAATCCAATGGCTACGGCATTTCAAGAGGTTACATAGCCTTATAGGTAATAACCTCTTAGCATAAACTTCAAGGTTCTGGAGGAGGTTAGGGACGGTAGGGCATTCTTTCTTAACCCACTTCACCCTTAACCACCTTAATCAGTTTTTCCCTCCTTTCCTTCATCCTCTGGGTAATTAATTCAATCACTGGTCTCCTCCTCGTAAGCATGAAGTTCACAACTTCCTGAACCCTCTCCAACAAGGTCTTCGTTACTATCACCTCAACATTATTATTTACGGTGAAGTATATTTTTATGTGTTTAAAATGGGGGATAAGAAGTGGAAAGACGTTAAAGTGGGCGTGAACGTAGCTTACGTAGCCTGTGCCATACTTGCTAAGGGCTATAACTTCATTAATTCAAGGAAACTAGCTAAGAGGTTAGGTCTGTCAGGGAGGTTAATAGGTAAAATACTTAAGTGGATGGCTGAGGAGGGGTACATAGAGCTTTACACAGACAGGATAGGGAGGTTTAAAGTGTATAGGGTAAAGAACAGGAAAGGTCTTTACGACTTAATAGCTAATTACGTGAAGGCAGGTAAAGATGTTAGGAGGTACTGGAGGGACATGATTAATACATGATAAAAACATTAACATTATATTTTAACGCCGTACTGAGTCTCTAGCCACCACTCGTAGATGTCCCAGTGAATCAAGCCCCATCCGACGTAGTTATCCTTAACGTGTCCGTGGTCGCTAGCCCAAGCCTCCATCATGTCTTTAACCTCATCCACAGTAAGTACTTTACCGAGTAACTTCCTGTGCGCCTGCCTCATAAGTATACATAGTCCGGCGGCGTGGGGGGTAGCCATTGACGTACCGCTTAACGGCGTGAACCTGGACTCCACGTGATCGAACGTCATGTCCAACATACCCGTCGTGCCTGAATCAATATTAACTCCTGGGGCTACTACGTCAGGCTTAGTATCTCCCCACGGAGTAGGTCCCCTACTAGAGAAATCTGCTAGCTTATCGTTTATTGGGTCCCAAGCACCCACTGTTAAGGGCTGAGGTAACGCACCCGGAGAACCTACTGTACCCTCTTTAGGTCCGTCATTACCCGCGGCTATCACAGGTATTATGCCTTTTTCAAGGTATTTATTGAGGATGGGGTAGTACGGGTCATCCTCAGGTCTGCTAGCATCCTCTTTACCTCCTAATGACATAGACACTACGTCAGCTCCCCAATTCATTGCTATCTCCATAGCTTTAGCCACTTGAGACGTAGAGCCGGTACCAACGACATAACCTAAACACTTAACAGCCAAGCCCTCAGCCTCAGGAGCCATGCCCTCACAAACTACTTGCTTACCCACCCTACTGCTTAAGTAATGGTCTACAGCCTTCTTACCGTGTATGCATGTCATGCACCAAGTACCGTGACCGTTACCGTCCACCCTCTGAAGAGGCATTGCTGTCTTGAATTCAGTTCTCCATCCAAGCTGTATGTGGTGAAGGCTAACTCCCGTGTCAGGCACTGCGAACTTAACGCCTAGCCCAGTGAAGCCCTTAGCATTAGCCTTATCGGCACCTATGTACTTTTTGGTCCAGTAAGTGCTCGTGAATACGTGTTTACCGTACCTGAACACGCCTTCTTGAGGCACCGTGCCGAAGCTATGACCTACTACGTACCCTGAACCGTAAAAGTACGTAAGGATAGTCATTGGGGCGTCATAGTAAATCTTTTCCACCCTCGAATCTTCAGCATACCTGTAAATCATGTCCCTATCAAGGGTTACCGCTACCATCCCGAAGGACGGTATCTTTAACGGGCTCACGAAAGGTATTACTGGGTTCAGGATACCCCCTAAGTTCATAGCAGGCGTTACCATGTCGTACTGAATCACCTCCTGGAAGAAGTCCTGAACCTGCCAGGGCTTTTCAGTCTTTAATTTTATTATTACGGGAGAGAAAGGTCTCCTTCGTAGTACTGACTCTACTTTAGGCGTTAGCTTCACCACCTACATCACCGAAGAAACATTACGTGGCTACGAAGAAAAATATGTGTTTAACTACTACCCTAGAACGGGCAGTAGGGACCTGAGCCTAACCTCACATACAGTATGTCATCCTTATAACAATACTCGAGCTCCTGCCACGTGCCTGAAACAATTATTATTTGGTTATTCCTGAACATAATGGTGAAGTACCACTTGTAGGAGCTCCATAAACGAACTTCACTTACGTCGTACCATTCTTGCTTCTCCTCTGAGGTGAACACCATCACCCTACCGTTAGGGTAAAGAGTTATCGAACGGCATTTCTTCCAGCTCTCACAGACCTTCTGACCCTCAAACTCCCTCACCACCCTCAATTTAGTTTCTGCAATCATAGCGTGTAAGGACATGAATTACCTCCTCACTCATACTCCTATCCTGAACGGCAGACGATAGTTAAGCCTTTACTTAACTCTACCTCACAATTAACGGGCCTTACTAAACTTATTTGAGCATTACCAACGGCGCTGTCCCTCCTGAAAACTATGACTGAACTATGCTTATCATATACTTTCATATTAACAGGACTTCCCATCACTTCTGGACCTACTTGCTCTTCACAGTACTCGTCAGTGTAGAACGTTACCTCAAATTCCTCATTACCCTCCATCTGATATGACCGAATCCTAACACATCTAACGTTATCATAATAACTCTGGCTATAGAACAGCTTACTATCATATTTCATTGACCTGAGCTTTCCCTCTGCAATCATGGCGTGTAAGGACATGTTATCACCTAAACAGTAAATGTTTGTTGCTAACAAAAACCTATGTTTAATTACGCCCCCAAGGCACATTCAACTCTATCGTCATCACATAGGAGGTAAGCAGTTCCTGCTCGGGATATATACAGTGTAGCGTTACATTTAGAGAACGCTGGATTAACGCTAGTTATGAAGTCCTCAACATGTTCGGAGTTCACGTCAAGTATAACCGACATCAAGTTCACGCTAGAACCTTCGGACTTGGCTATTTTCTCGTAGCATGCCTCACTCTCACTACCGCCACAGATAGTCCTTATGAGGTCCTCTGCTTCACTGGCGTTGTACGGACCCGCTACGTAAATCCTCTGCTCAGAGGTACTCACGTAAACGAAATACTCCTTCTCGCCCGTCTCGTCATCTATGTAGTACGCCTTATCCCACTTAGTGCTCAGTGTGTTTTGGCTATAAACGACCAAAGCACGTCTCTTCGCCTCAGCCAACATAGCATGGAGAGACATAGTTATCACCCCGGCGGTCCTAAGATTAGTATCCTGTCAGTTTCTGAGTACTCAGCCGTAAAGCACGTAACTCCTTCTTCTGTCCACGCAGTAATTATTGCGGCGCAGGAATGCTGTTCTGACGAATAGTTTGTGCCAATGGCATACTTTACGCTCCCGTCACCCTTAGCAAGTATATCCAGGTAGTCGACGTCTAGCCTCAACGTATTACCGTCGCAAGTCTCCAGTTCAGCAACGTGCAAGTCTCCGTAGAAGGAAACGCGCCTTACCCTATATACTTTAGATGAGTTTTCCGTCTGCTCCCTTAAACCCAGGACACGTTTCTTAGCCTCTGCAATCATTGCATGGAGAGACATAGTATCAACCCATGAAAGTTTCGTAGTAGTTAGGTATGAATTCTACTGTGAACCCTGCCTTCTCCGCTAAGTCCTTTAGTTCATCGTAAATTTTCTTAACACACTCTTCAAGAACGACTAACCCTCTTTTCACGCCGTAAATCTCCTCGCCCATCCTCTTCTTTATGAACCTCTTAGCCCTTCTTATGAAGTCTTTTACGGCGTCTTCGAGGTTCTTGTAAGTCTTAACGTTCCTTGTATATTCATGTGCAAACCTCACTCCTGTGAGGTAGTAAACTACGAATTCCTCACTATCCACGTCATAATCGAGGCTAATGTGTGAATACCCCCTATACATCGGGTGCTCCGTGCGTTCGTAGATATCGGCTAAGCATGCTAGGTACCTCACCCTACCCTCGTCTATAGCCTTCTTCAGATACTTGCACTTGGTAACATCACTTTCACCGCAGAACTCGTAGTCGTGAATCTCCTCATGAATCTCTCCCTTAAGAACCCTGAGCTTACTCTCGGCTATACGAGCATGAAGGCTCACCTTAATCACCGTGTAAGTGTGAATAACCTCAAAAATAAAAATATGTTTTACGTGATTGAAACGGTGTATACATGTATAGGGAGGTGATTGAAGACCTGATTAAGGGAGTTCTAGACAGTAGGGAGATACGTGAGTCTTTAGTGGAGC
>Ga0256914_1001563_pt1 | contig 20327 bp, 16 predicted proteins | sample HulkmetaG_FD_191571 | JGI IMG/M metagenome (GOLD analysis project Ga0256914, IMG submission 191571) | Hydrothermal chimney microbial communities from Main Endeavour vent field at the Juan de Fuca Ridge, Pacific Ocean - Hulk | ecosystem: Environmental > Aquatic > Marine > Hydrothermal vents ... | reverse complement strand
AAAAAACTCGGTTATTTCCGGAGATGAATTGGAGAAATTACTTCTCCAATTCATTCCAAATCAAGGCAGCCGCTCCCAAAATGGCAGCATCGCTTTCCGGCAGGCCCGAAGGCAAAATTTTTACCTTATTCCGGTAAATCGGCAAGAGGTTTTTCTCCATGTAATTTTTGGTCGGTACAAAAATATAATCTCCGGCAGCCGACAGCCCTCCAAACAGAATAATTGCTTCCGGACTAAAATAAGCAACAGCATCGGCCAATGTTTGTCCCAAAATTTTCCCGGTGTAATCGAAGGCTTCAAGCGCAATGGCATCTCCTTCGAGAGCAGCCTCATAAATCATTTTGGAAGTCATATCGTCAAAGGGAATTTCCCGCAGCTTGCTTTGCGTGTTGTCCCGTGCCAAAAGTTCAAACACGGTGCGAATAATCCCCGGAGCCGAAACGTAGGTTTCCAGGCAGCCACGCCGCCCGCAGCCACACAAGCGCCCGTTTTTCACGGCAATTACATGTCCCATTTCTCCGGCAAAGCCATCATGGCCATAAACCAATTGCCCGTTAACCACAATACCGCTTCCCAGGCCCGTTCCCAGGGTTACCTCAATAAAATTTTTCATGTTTTTGGCCGAGCCAAAATGCAACTCGCCCAAAGCCGCTGCATTGGCATCGTTGGTTAATACCGCAGGTACCTTAAAATGCTCCTTGGCTAATTGCACAATATCTACCGTTTGCCATTTTAAATTCGGAGGATTTTCTACTTTGCCCGAAAAATAATTACCGTTGGGAGCTCCAACGCCAACGCCCACGATTTCGCTATTGGGAGGCAACAAAAATTTTTCTTCTTCCACTTTTTGGTGAATCCGTTCGAATAGGTTTTCTGCGGGCAATTCGGAGTGAGTAGGAAAATCGAAATGCAAATGAATCTTAGCTTGTCGGTCCACAATTCCGACCTTGGTGTTCGTTCCACCGATATCAATTCCGATGACCAATTTTTTCGGTTTGGAAGCCATTACATTCTCCTGATAGCTTTTCGGTTTATTTAAAATCCATTTTAGTCTAAGCGAACCAACTGCCGCACAACCTGCGACAAACTTTGCAGCAGCAAAGGCTCTTCATCTTCGGCAACGGTGCGCAAATCCAGAAAATAGGCATCGTCCTCGATGTAGCCAATCACCGGCACGGCCGCCATGCGCAAAGCTTTGCTCAACTTTTGCGGGGAAATACCGGGAATTTTCAGGCGAAGCGCCACCGAAGGTAATTTTAGCAAAGGATAGGCCCCACTGCCCACCTTGCCAAAGGCCTCCACAATCCGCGCATTTTGCTGCAACTCCCGAGGCAACAAGTGGTAAAAACGTTCACAACGCTTGCGCAACGTCTCTTTATTGGCCATAAGCGCCCGATGTGCGGCCAATTGTTGGGAAACATCGTTGTACAAATAGCGCGTTAATACCAATTGAATGTGCTTGATCATGAATTTATCGAGACGTAAAGCGCGTAACAAATGATTTTTCGCGCAACGTTGCACGTATTCTTTTTTACCCACGATGATACCGGCCTGCGGTCCCCCCAACAATTTATCGCCGGAGAAAGAGACCAAATCGACCCCGGCCTTTAAAATGGACACCACTTCCGGCTCTTCTTCTCCAAAAAGACGAGCGGTTTCATCGGTCGAGCCACTGCCCAAATCGTAAATCACGGGAATTCCCCGGGCATGGGCCAGTTCGATAATCGCGTGCAGAGGTGGCTTGTGCGTAAAGCCCTGCACCAAATAGTTGCTGGAATGGCAAATCAGAATGGCGCCGGTGTTTTCGTTAATGGCCTGTTCGTAATCGCGTAAATGAGTTTTGTTGGTGGTACCGATTTCATGCAGAAGGCAGCCGCTCACTTTCATCACTTCGGGCAGGCGGAACGAGCCACCGATTTCGATCATTTCGCCGCGGGAAAGGATTACTTCTTTACCGGCGCCCAGGGTATTCAGCATTAACATGACGGCAGCCGCATTGTTGTTTACGGCAAAGCCGTCTTCGGCACCGAATAAAATTTGCAACAAATAGCTCAAATGATCGTTCCGTTGCCCCCGCTTACCGCTTTCCAGATCGAATTCCAGATTGCAATAACGGCTTACCTCGAGCAGCGCCTCACTTAAAGAGGGATCGATGGGAGCACGTCCTAAACCGGTGTGCAAAACCACACCGGTGGCATTTATCACTTTGTGCAACGTTCCCTTTTGCAAATCTTCTACCTGACGGTGCACTATCCCGAACAGGCGTTCTTCAACTTCATCTTTGCTTAATTTTTCAAGATGAAACTTTTCGGGGTGCTGCCGCACTTGCGCCGCCTGACGCTGCACCAGACGTTTTAAAACTTCGGGCTTAACCGTGGGGAAGGCTTTTTCCAGACGCGCCAGTAAAATATGTGTCGCCGGAATTTTATTCAGCAATGCTACTTGTTTCATCGTGTTTCACAGTCCCGATTAACGATTTTCCGCGTTGTTGCGTTTTTTCAGGATTAAACGTACCTTTTGAATGCGTTTCTTGGTCGCTTTTTCAATCACAAACTCGTAACCGTTGTAGGTAATCTTTTCCTTGGGTTTGGGAACCGACCCGAATTGTCCTAACAAAAAGCCGGCCAGTGTATCGACTCCTTCTTCCGTGGGCAAATCCAAATTCAGTTCCTCATTAATTTCATCGATGGCCATGCTGCCATCCACCAAAAAGGTGTGGTCGTTTATTTTTTCGATTAAAGGCGCTTCTTTGTCGTATTCATCCTGAATTTCTCCCACAATTTCTTCGATCACATCTTCCAGTGTAACCAGGCCGGAAGTTCCGCCGTACTCGTCAACCACAATGGCCATGTGAATTTTTTGCGCCTGAAATTCGCGCAACAGTTCATTAATCTTCTTCTGTTCCGGAACGTAATAGGCCGGACGCACCAGCTTTTCCAACTTAAAGTCGGAGGTATTGCGTTTGCGAATGAACGGAAGCAAATCTTTGATGTACAAAATGCCGACGATATTGTCCACGGTATCGTCGTACACAGGAATCCGGCTGTGCATCTTTTCCTTAACCACATTTAACACGGTAGTCAGGCTGGAATCTTTTTCCAGACAAACCATATCTGTTCGTGGCACCATAATTTCGCGCACAACCGTGCCGTGGAGCTCAAAAATCCCGTGAATCATCTCCTTTTCTTCTTTGAGCAAAGCGCCCTTCTCTTCTCCCACGTCCACCAGTGTTCGCAACTCTTTTTCGGACAGGTTGAATTTGTCCACATCGGCGCCAAAGGCACTGCCCAGCAATTGGGTGAGTAAATCCAACACGTAAGAAACCGGATAAAACAAATAATGGAAAAAGGTCAACGGGATGGCAAATTGTTTGCTAAGCTTGGGGCCGTTTTTAATCGCCGTAATTTTCGGCAAAATTTCGCTGAAAAATAAAATAATAAAGGAAACCACCACCACATTGATTAGCAAAGCCAGTGTAGCATTTAACTGATATTCGCGAATCCAATTCTGGGTGATAACGGTAGCCAATGAGGCAACCGCCACGTTAACCAAAGTGTTGCCAATAATGATCCCGATCAACAAGCGACGCGGTTCATTCAGTAAAGTCGCAACCTGCCGAGCTGTCACACTTTTGCTTCTGGCGAATTTTTCTACCATCGATTTCGGGAGAGAGAAAAATGCCGTTTCAGAAGCGGAAAAAAAAGCGGAAAACGTTAGAAGAACAAAAAAAGCGATTCCATAGAACAATGATGCGGGTTCCAAATTAGACTACAACCTCCGCGTTAATCCCACTCAACTCATTAAAAAACACTTCGTAACTCCGTATTAGTTTCAAAATAACACGCACAATTTAAAAAATTTATCATGCAGCGCAAATTTTCCCTTATTTTTAACGGAAATTTAGCGCACTCCATTCCGAAAAACACCAATCAAGGCAATTCCGAACGAAATTTCTGCACAAACGCATCTTCTTGCGCCTTCATTACCTTTCGATCGTCTTCCTCGAGATCATCATAACCCTTCAGGTGCAATATTCCGTGAACGATCAGCCGCAGCACCTCTTCCTCGGGCGACACGCCATATTCTTTGGCTTGCTCCCGGGCGCGGTCGATGCTGATGTAAATTTCGCCTTCAACCGCTTCCCCGTCGCTCAAATCAAAGGTTATGACGTCTGTTTTTTCCGGGTCATTCAAATACTGTTGATGCATTTTTTGCAGGGTGGGGTCATCGACAAAAACCAAATTGAGCGAAGCAACCGGTTCCAATTCGATGGCCTGCACAATACGTCTGCTCAATTCTTCCCACTGCCGGGTGTTTCCCCGCAACACTTCGGGGAAATTATGAATTTGCAGTTCCATTTGACGTTCGCTTTCCATTTGTGGGCACTGCCGTTTTTTCTGTTTTTACTTTGGCTTTGGCCAATTTTTTCTTTTCTTTCTCCTGTTCGGGATATTCAATGCGATGCTGGAACACGCCCTGAAGGATGGTCAAAAAGGCCTCGGTGATTTGTCGAATGTCTTTCAAGGTCAAATCCGATTCATCCAGTTGCCCGTCTTCGATTTTATCTTTGATCAATCCTTCCACAAAGGCACGCAATTTGGCCGGCGTGGGATTTTCCAGCGTACGGGTAGCCGCTTCGACCGTATCGGCCAGCATGACAATGGCCGTTTCTTTGGATTGTGGTTTGGGGCCGGGATAGCGAAAATCGCTCTCATTCACCTCACTCTGTCCGTACATTTCCACGGCTTTGTTGTAAAAGTATTTCATCAAACTGGTGCCGTGGTGCTCGGGAATGAAATCGCGGATGCGCTTGGGAATGCCGTATCGCTTGGCCAGTTCAATGCCATTTTTAACGTGCGAAACCAAAATTAGCGCGCTCATATTCGGTGCCAGTTGATTGTGGCGATTTTCCGCATCCATTTGGTTTTCCACAAAATACTGGGGCTTTTCCATCTTCCCCACATCATGGTAATAGCTTCCCACCCGGGCCAGCAAAGAATTGGCACCGATGGCTTTGGCCGCTGCTTCGGCCAGGCTTCCCACAATCATGCTGTGATGGAAAGTTCCGGGTGCTTCTAACGAAAGCTTTTTCAGTAAAGGATGGTTCAGGTCCGAAAGTTCAAGCAAGGTAACATCCGTTGTTACGTCAAAGGTTTTCTCGAACAAACCAACGATCATAAACGTGAAAAACGAAGAAAAAATTGCGTTGGGCAACAAATCGATGCCGAAAATTTTCAGAATGTCCATTACCGGTGTAAAGCGAAACATGGACAAAGAGAGAATTGTCCACAAATAGGCCGCAGAAATAAAGATCACCGCTTTAAACACCTGATTACGATTGCGGATTTGGTACACCGAATAAATGGCAACCATGCCGCTTACCACGGCAAAAAGCGCAATATCGTACCCGCCGCCCTGAATGCCGCCCAGCACCAGTGCAATAATAACCGTGCCGACAAATGCGATTCCGGTGTCGATCAAAATGGCCAGAAGCATGGAGCCCAGCGTTGTGGGAATAAGGTAGATGCTCCATTCCAACGTTTCGGTAATGAGCGCGGCCAGAATAAACTGGAGCAGAAAAATCACCGTAATCATGAGCAGCATTTTGTTGTCGTCAAAAATGCGCCGGCGGAAGGAATAGAGGTACAAGCCAAAGATGGCCAAAATAGCCATAAGAAGCATGTAACGCCCCAATACCGAAAGGAACCCGCGCAAGCGCCCTTCCTGCTTGCTCCGCTCGGCCAGGGCCACTTCCAGAGAATACAGCTTTTGATAGGTTGGCTCGTCAATGCGGATGTTTTTATCTACAATTAACTCGTTTTCGTAAACCATGTCTTTGGTGCGCGAAATGTTGGCCAGCGATTCGTCGATTGTTTTTTGGGTGAAGGCTTTGTCGTAAATCAGATTGGGCTCAATGCTGCGCACAAACAGATATTCCAGCACCAAAGTTTGGTTCACATTAAAATATTTCAGGAATTCGTTCTCCACGATCTTTTTAAAACGGGCAAAATCGTAACGCTCTTCGGGTTTTAACGATTCTTCGATGCCGGTTTTAATGACGACCACCTTCGGTCGGGTAATCGAGGCCAGATCGATATTCAGAATACCCTTTTTGACCAGATTCTCCTCTTTCTTTAACACTTTCTGAATGGCCTCGACATTCTTCTTTTCTTTAATGATGTCGAAAATGATTTGCAGGTTGGCCGGCGTCACATCAATGCCGTAAATCAGGCGCAATTCATCGCTAATGTTTTTCAGGAATTCGGAAGGATCGGAGGCATTGCGAAACGCTTTCATCTTTTCGGAAAGATAGGGAAGCAAATTGTGCAAAAGGTTTAAATTTTTAACCGTTAACGAATCGTTACTCACAAAATAATAAGGAATCTGGCGCAGGACGGAATCTTGCTCGGCTTTAAGTTCTTTTTCGGTTTTGAGCACAAAAAAATTAAAAGGAGCCACAACCTTACGGTTAGAGATGCTCCCCACTTTCATGTCCGTGTATTTAAAGGCGTGTTGTGCCGTAAACATCAAAGGGACCGACAGCAAAAGCACCAAAAACAAGAGGACTTTAACCACAATATCTTGCAGGCTGCGTTTGCCAACCTTTTTTTCCGTTAATTTTTCCGAAAGTTTTTCCAGTGAATGCATGAGTTTTAACCACGTTGGTTGCTGTCAACAAAATTACAGGCGATCAAGCGCCTCTCTGACCTGTCGGTAAATCACCAAACGCTGTACTTCGGAGGTTCCTTCGCCAATTTCCAGCAATTTGGCGTCGCGCCACATGCGTTCGACTTCGTATTCTTTTGTGTAGCCCACCCCACCATGAATTTGAATGGCCTGGTTGGCAATTTCGGTGGCGGCTTCGGTGGCAAACAGTTTGGCCATGCCCGCTTCTTTTTTGTAAGGTTTTCCGTTCTGTTTTAACCAGGCAGCGTTGTAAATCATCTGTTCGGCTGCGTAAATTTTAGTGGCCATGTCGGCCAATTTGAACTGAATGGCCTGAAAATCCCCGATTTTTCGTCCGAACTGTTTGCGTTCCTGCGCGTAAAGCATGGCACGTTTAAAGGCTTCTTTGGCAATGCCCAGGGCCTGTGCGGCAATGCCTACCCGCCCACCGTCCAGTGTTTCCAGAAACTGGGCGTAACCGCGGTTGTATTCTCCCAACAAATTTTCTTTGGGTACGCGGCAGTCAGTAAAATGCAACATGCTGGTAGGGGAACCGCGCATTCCGCATTTTTTCTCTTTTTTGCCGATCTCAAAGCCGGGCATCCCGCGTTCCACGATAAAATTAGAAATACCATGCGCCCCTTTTTCTTTATCGGTCACGGCGGCCACCACAAAAATATCGGCCACTTCGGCATTGGTAATAAACATTTTGGAGCCGTTCAAGACAAACGCATCTCCATCTTCCACCGCGGTCGTTTGGATGTGCGCGGCATCGCTGCCGGCATTGGGTTCGGTTAAGGCGAACGAACCGATCTTTTCACCCGTGGCCAACGGTTTCAAATATTTTTCTTTTTGTTGTTCATTGCCAAACATGGAGATAGGCCAGGCCGCCAGTGAAACATGAGCCGAATACGAAAGTGCCGTGGAAGCACAAATGCGCGCCAACTCTTCCAGAGTAATGGTGTACGAAATGTAATCCATGCCCGCACCGCCGTATTTTTCATCAAAAGGCAAACCCAGCAAATTCAATTCGGCCATTTTTTTAAACGTTTCGTGCGGAAAAACCTCTTTTTCGTCAATTTCAATAGCGCGGGGCGCCAGCTCTTTACGGGCGAAGTCGCGCACCATTTTGCGCACCATTTCGTGTTCTTCGTTAAAAAACATCATGTTCTATTCTCCTTTGCACTATTTTTCTAACGGGTCAGGCCCTTTCCAACCGCTGAATGGCTTCTTGGGTTCCAAAAACGAGCAAGACATCGTTCGGCTTAATTTCGGTATCGGCACTGGGTTGAATGTAAAAGGTGTTCTGTCGTCCGTTTTTGTATTCCCGGCGGCGAATCATAAGCACTTCGATATTAAAACGATTGCGAATGGCAGCCTGCCGGAAAGTTTTGTGTACCAAACTCATGGGCGCTTCCACTTCGTCAAAATAGAAATCATCCACCACGTGTACGCGCTTTTGCCGCGTTAAATCGCGAATGCTGCGGCCGCTCTCCCCGGCCATGTCGCGCAAGAAGATCTGGTGGTTGTAAGCGTCGATGATGTCGCGCTGAGTAATGGTACCAATGATATTCGTCTCGCCGTTCGAAGAGACCACCGGCAATTCTTCCAGCCCGGTTTTGCCAAACAATTTCATGACCCGATCCAGCGTTTCATCTTCCTTAACCACCGGAATATTCGGATTAACAATATCGGCCGCTACCAACAAATGCTTTAACGATTCAAAGTCCATCATGGTCTGGCGAATTTCCTGCATGGAAATGTAGCCGATGAGTTTTTTGTTCTCATCCACCACGTAAATCTGGTTGTGGGTAGAATTGACAATAATAGGCACCAGCTCGTCAAACGGGGTGTGAATGGAAACCAGGTCGATGGATTTGTTCACAATGCTGTCTACACGAAGTGATCGAAGCACGTTGATTTCGCGCCCGCCAAAAATATTAATGCCGCGCCGCGAAAGTTTTAATGTGTAAATCGATTCCTTTTCCATGCGAATTGCCAGCAAGGTGGCAATGATGGTGGTAATCATTAACGGCAGAATAATTTTGTAGTCGTTGGTCATTTCGAAGATGATCAGAATGGCAGTAATCGGGCCGTGGGTAGCCGCACCAACCACGCCGCCCATTGCCACCAGGGCGTAGGCTCCCGGCCCGGATGTCCACGTGGGAAAGAAAATATTAACCACATGTCCGAAAAACACACCCAACATGGCGCCCATGAACAATGACGGCGCAAAAATACCCCCGGAGCCTCCGGACCCCAAACTGATGGATGTGGCCAAAATTTTGACAAAAACCAGCAAACCGGCAATTTGCCAGATCATGTGACCGTAAAGCGCCTGATCCATCGAATCGTACCCGACGCCGTAGATGTAGGGGAATAAAAGGCCGATGGCGCCGATGATCAGGCCGCCGATCACCCCTTTTACGTATTCGGGCACTTTAAAACGATCGAAAAAGTCTTCCGAGAAATAAAGCGTTCTGATGAAAAGCAGGGCCGTAAGCCCGGCCAAAAAGCCCAGAATAACATAATTGATCACCTCAAGAGGCGAGACCAACTGGTATTTGGGCACCAGAAATGCCGGATAATCGCCCAGATAATGCCGCGAGACGATGGTTGCCGAAACGGATGAAATAACAATGGGACTAAATTGAGGCACGGCAAAATCACCCAGAATAATTTCCACGGCAAACAATGCCCCGGCTACCGGCGCATTAAAAGCCGCTGCAATGCCCGAAGCCGCGCCGCAGGCCACAAACACTCGCATGCGTTTGGGGTTTACCTTAAAAAACTGACCGACCGATGAGCCCACCGCCGATCCGATCTGGATCACCGGACCTTCACGACCAACCGACCCACCGGAAGCAATGTACAGAGCCGAAGAAAACAACTTGGCAATAACCACCCTGGGACGAATAACACCATTCTTCAAGGCAATGGCTTCCATGACTTCCGGCACACCATGCCCTTTGGCCTCTTTCGCATAAAACTGGATAACCAACCCAACGACCAATCCGCCAAAGGCCGGAATGGCCAATTTCCAGTACCAGGCAATTGTGTGAATGGTTTCCAGATTGAACGGTCCGCGCCAGAAGAGATGTTGAAACCAGCGAATGGTCATTTGAATAAGTACCGCCCCGTAGCCGCCCAGCAAACCGATGATCACAGCAACAATTAACACAAAGCTGTGTTCGGTCAGTTTTAGGCGGTTAAAATAAACCAAAAACTGCTTGTACAGTTTGCGCAAAAATCTGGGGTACCGTATGGCTGGTTGTTCGCTTTGCATGGGGCTACTTGATTGTATCTTCCCGGATCGAGAGAATCCGGTTTTTATTATCTACCAAAACAACTTTAACTCTAAAATCGGGAATTTCCTCTTCTTTGACGTGAGCATACGTAATGACGATTAACAAATCACCGACGTGTCCCAGGCGGGCTGCTCCGCCGTTCAGGCACATTTCTCCGCTACCCGGTTTTCCCTCAATGGCATAGGTAGAAAAACGAGCGCCGGTGGTAATGTTCACCACGTCCACTTTTTCGTAGGGAAGAATATTAGCGGCTTTCATTAAATCGGCATCAATGGTCAGGCTGCCTTCGTAATTGAGGTTGGCCTCTGTGACGGTGGCGCGATGTATTTTGGATTTGAACAAAATGCGTTCCATAATTTTTATTTCCGTTTATCGGATTATCGGTCGTTCTTTTACTTTTAATAAATCGTCTTGCCTTTGCTTTCCATTAAAGATGGAAAATTTAAAAAATTAATCAAAGATAGGCAAACCGATTCGCAAAAAAGATGCACTTTCTCAAAATTTCCTTCTTTCTCTTGAAACCTTTTATTCCTGTTGATCTTACACATCTGTTGACCGTTTTGGGGCAAGGGGAAGTGGAGAGCCAAACCCGGGGTGATTTTTTTTCTTCTTACCTTGGGGGCTGAATCAAACGTTTCTTAATGCCCACAGCAACGGCCTCTGCGCGGGAATGTACCTGTAGTTTTTCGTAGATGTGCCGGATGTGGTAATACACTCCGTCCACCGAAAGGCACAGTGCATCGGCAATAACGGCATAAGTTTTGCCCTGCGCCATCGCCTGTAAAATTTGTTGTTCCTTTTCCGAAAGCTCCACGGAATCGACCGGGCTTTTTTGAAAAAATGAAATCACCTTGCGCGCCACGGTGGGCGTCATGGGTGAGCCCCCCGAATAGGCTTCGTGCAGGGCTCTGATTAAATCTGACGGTGCGGTTTTTTTCAGCAAATAGCCAACGGCTCCGGCACACAGTGCATCGAATATTTTGTCGTCGTCTTCGTGCACCGTGCACATTACAATCACCTGCTGCGGATAGCGTTCTTTCAGGCGCCGCACCCCTTCAATCCCGGACATTCCCGGCAGCCCGATGTCCATTAAAACAACATCCGCCTCGCCAATGGCCGGGCTGGCCAGGGCGTCTTCGCAACTTTTGTACGCTCCAATTACTTTCATCTGCGGCGCATCGTTCAGGACGAGTTCCCATCCCTGACGTACGTGCGGATTATCTTCAATAAGTGCTACGTAAATGGTTTCTGAAGTCATTCTTCCTCCAAACTTACAGTGGAAATCGAATTTCCCATTGCGTGCCCTGCCCCGGGGCCGTGGTCAGTTGGACTTCGGCGTTTAAGATTTCGCAACGACGGTACACATTGGCCACTCCGTTGCCTGTTTTACTTTGCTTCTCATCAAAACCGATGCCGTCGTCCCGGACAAACAGGATTAAAACATTATTCTGCAGGGTAAGACGTATGTCCATTTGACGGCAGTGGGAATGCCTGACCCCGTTTGTAACCACTTCTTTGAAAACAAGCCACACGTTTTTGCGCATTTCCATCTCCATGCCGCGGGAGGGAAAATGTTCGGGCATTTCGATACGGTATGCGATCGCCTTGCTTTCGCACAAATCCGAGGCAAAACGCCGCAATTTCGGAAAGAATGTTTCCCAACGATCGTTTTCGGGCTTAATGGACCAAATAATATCGCCCATAGAATCTTGGACGTTACGAACACTTTCCCGAATCAAAGCAAATAATTTTTCGACCATTTGCGTTCTCGGAGGGGGAATGTTTTGCTGCAGCGCCTCGGTAAAATAGGCAATGCCGGTAATGGTGGCACTGACATCATCGTGCAAATCACGGGCAATGCGCAACCGCGTGCGTTCCACCTCCAGCAGCTTGCGCACCCGGTAGGTATGAAAAGCGTAAAGCAGGGCCAAAAGTGCCAGGGAAGCAAGCGTTCTAAACCACCAGGTTTGCCAGAAAGGAGGCAAAATAGTTACGACCACACTGGCCCGATGGGTACTCCACACGCCATCGCTGTTTGTCGCCTTTACTTTAAACACATAGTTTCCCGGAGCAAGATCGGTGTAGGTAGCCAGGCGGCGATGCCCGCATTGCACCCAGCCGCTGTCGATTCCCTGAAGCCGGTAAGCGTATTGTATTTTATTGGGTGCAGCGTAGTCCAGCGCGGCAAAGGTAAACGAAAAAAAATTCTGGCGATAGTTTAAAGTGATTTCGGAAGCGTAGGTAATGGCAGGCGAAAGGGACAAGTTTTTCCCCTTTACCGAAAAACCGGTAAGTACAATCTTCGGTTCAACGGACCGTTCACGAATGGTTTCCGGCGTAAAGTAAGTAACTCCGTGGCTACCACCAAAGTAAAACGTGCCTCCTTCCCCACGGCAGCAAGCTCTTTGAGCAAACTCGACGTTCAAAACCCCGTCGCCCCGGTCATATTTTTTCACGGAAAAATTTTCACGGTTAAACCGCACCAGTCCCTGCCCCGTTCCAAGCCAGAGATGTCCCGTTTTGTGGGGAAGAATTCCGTACACCATGTTGCTGGGCAGGCCCTCCCGCACGCCAAACGTGCGAAACGTTCCCTTGGCGCGATCGAACCGGCTTAACCCTCCGTTGGTTCCTACCCACAAAATTCCCTGATCGTCCCGGGCCAGACACCACACCGTGTTACCGCCCAATGTACCCGGCCGGCCGGACCTTTTAAAATAGTGCCGGAATGTGTTCGTGCCCGGATTGTAACAATTTAATCCGCGGTTCAAGGTGCCAATCCATAGGGAACCGCGCTCGCCTTCGCACAACGCAATGATCGAATTTCCGCTAATTCCGCTTGTTGCGGTTTGGTCATATTGAAAATGTTTTACTTCGCCGGAGTGTAAATCGTAGCAATACAAACCTTCGGCAAAGGTGCCAATCCACAATCGTCCGGTACGATCCTGAAGGAAGGTAGCCACACTTCCGAAATTTAATTGAATGTCCGTAAACAGCGTAAAGCGCTTTTTTCGGTAATCGAATTTTAGAATACGCCCGCCGGGGGAATGAGGTCCCAGGTCTGTGCCTAACCAGATGGTTCCGTCCCGCGTTTCGTAAAGCGCCGTAACGGAATTGGTGGCCAAAGGCCCCGGGTGCTGCAAATAGTGCCGGAAACGCTTTTCTCCGGGAAAGAGGACGTTTACTCCCCCGCCATCGGTTCCCACCCATAGGGCGCCCCGGCGGTCTTTTAAGAGTGCGGTTACAATGGCGTGGCTCAGCGCCCCTTTACTTTCCGGATCGTATCCGTAATGGTGAAAACGGTGCCCTTCGGGACGGCAATAGGCAACCCCGCCGCCGTACGTGGCAAGCCACACGCCCCCGTCGCGATCTTCAAACATGTCAAAAATTGCTCCGGTGGAAAGCGAAAAGGGCTTAGCCGGATTGTATTTGAATTCCAGCATTTCCTTTTGATCGGGCAAACGAATTCCCAGCCCCGTGTCCAGCGTACCAAACCAAACCCGGCCATGCCGGTCGGTTAACAGGCTAATAATTCGGTTACTGGGCGGCATGTTCGAACCGTTTTTTGTATGACGCAAATGGCTGAACCGTCTCTTTTCCCGATCCCAATAACTCGCTCCGTTATTTGTAGCCAGCCACAAATTTCCGTTGGGATCTTCGGCAAAATCCAGAATGATGTTTCCGGCCGGCGCATCGGGCGATAAATTTTGAGCCCGTAAATGGCGGAACGTCTCTTTTTGCGGGAAGAACAGAATCAATCCTTGCCAGGTTCCCAACCAAAAACGGTCAAAACGATCCACATGCAGGGTGGTAGGCACCAGTCCATGTTCGTTGAAATAGGGCACCAAACGCCGACTGAACACGACAAATTTTCGGACGGCTTGGTCAAAGCGGAAAAGCGCGCCTTGGCGGGTTAAAACCCAAAGTTGTCCCCGGTAATCGGCGGTTAAAGCAGCTACGGCGGGTATTTTGCCGGCCTGCATACCCGCCCATTGGGCAGGTGCAAAGCTTTCGCTTTCGGCCAAATAGCGTTCCAGCCGCCCGGAACGGGTAATGATCCATAGCTGTCCGTCCGGGCTTACAAACAATTTTCTCACGGCGTTTTCGGAAATCGAAGCGGCGTTTTTCGGATCATGACGAAAAACCTTACAGCGGTAACCGTCAAAACGATTAAGCCCGTCTTCCGTGGCAAACCACATAAATCCAAGCGTATCTTGCACAACACTAAACACCGAGGTATTGGAGAGCCCCTGCTCCCACGAGATGTGCTCAAAACGCAGGGGCACATCCAGAGCAAAGGCAAAGGAAAAGAGCAAAAAAAATACCGAACAGTGTTTAAAAGAAAAAAAACGCCGATTCATGAATGGCCTCTGAGAGATCATGTCTCCGAAATTCAGAATGGAGATTTTGCTTTGGTGGACTTTGGGAAATGCCTGGCGAAAAGGAAGAATCGTACGTACCGAATCAAAAAAAGAGCTAAAAAAGCGTTAACCAACCGAGCGGAAAATATCATTCATCGGGGATCGTCCACAAAAATGTGCCATTTTGCAAAAAATGTTCAATTTGTTGAACACTGTGTTGCGCTTTGCGCTGCACCGCTTCTTGCGTGTTAAACGCATTGTGCGGCGTAAAAATTACGTTGGGCATCGCCTGCATTTCGCGAATCATGGCAAAATAAGCCGAATTTTTTTGCTTCGCAGGATTCCGCAACCCAATTCCCAGTTGACTTTCATTTTCGTACACATCCAGGGCCAAACCACCGAGATGTCCTTCTTTAAGAAGACGCCACAAATCCTTTAGCGGAGACAATTCGCCGCGTGCCACATTCACAAATATCACCCCGCGTTTGGTCTTTTTTAGCAAATCATAATGAAAATAACCGCGATTTTTGCGCGTCAGATTCATGGCCGAGACAACAACGTCGGCCCGGGTTATGCCTTCTTCGACGGAAACATATTTCACATCATCGTGTTTGCGCACCAGATCCACGCCCAGAACGTGCATGTCCAGCCCCCGTCCGATGCGCACGACCTGATAACCGATATTACCGACGCCCACCACCAGCAATGTTTTTCCGGCACATTCCAAGCCCGTTAAGCCATTGCGACTAAACGTGTTAAATTGTTGCATTTGCCGGGGCAGTTTGCGCAACAAACTCATCCACAGCAACATGGCCTGTTCGGCAACGGCACGATTGCAGTAAAGAGGCAAATATCCCAATGCACCCGTAAAACCGCTGGTTAATTTGTAATCGATCAAATGATTGTAGCCCGTACTTCGGGAAAGAATGCCCAAAAGAGCCCGGCTCCATTGCGGCGGAATAAGCGATTGCGTACGCGTACTGATGAGTTTTGCCGGCGGTGTGGCGTGTCCCGCTTCCTGAATGGTTTCCGGCGCAAATCCGGCACGAATATGTTTCGGCAGATAGGTTTGCAGTAAAGCGCGTTCTTCATCAAAGGCTTCGTAAAAGAAAACATCAAATTTGGCTTCCGATTTCACCCGGGCTTCCTTTCCTGTTTTTGTTTTTGTCTATTTTAAGCAGGAAAGGAATTGACTGCAAACTTCAGGCATCCCCGGTCCTAAATATCTTTAATAATTTCCAGATATTTTTTGTACGGAATCGCCGGTAAGCTTTCGGCCTGCACCGCCCCCTTGGACATGGTAATCATGGCCACTTTTACAGCCGTGTTTTCATCCGGAGCTTCGTAAATATCCATGAAATCGTACTGCCCCAGCAAAGCGTAATGCTCAATCCATTTTACTTCCGGGCATTTTTCTTTAACGGCATCGAACCATTCCCGGCCAATTTGTTCGCGCGTTTGCGCATCACGCATGGCCGTGGGCGATAGTTTGGTGAGTAACACGTAAACCGCCATAATTTCTCCTTGTTTTTTTATCCTACATGTAAAAGCTAATCCTTTGCACACAGATCAAGCACCGTGGGATTAACCAGCCGGTGGTAATCGTCATAGGCAAGCTTAATCACCTCCCGATGGGTTCCGGCATTAAAGGCCAATTCCTTATTTCGGCTCAATTCTTTGCTTACGAACACCGGCAAACCAAACAAATTTCCGAAAGGCGGGATGGCTCCCAACTCACATTCCGGGAAATGCTCCCGGAATTCGTTTTCGCTGGCTAAACGCACATTTTCGCCCTTCAGAGCCGCTTTGCATTTTTGGAGATCCAGTCTTCTAGAAGCGGGCAAAACGCACATGGCAAGCGTTCCGTCTATTTTTAAAATAACCGATTTTGCCAGTATGTCTCCCGGAATGTGAGCATTTGCGGCAATTTCCTGTGCGGTGTAGGCCGGGGAATGCACGATGAGAATGTAGCGAATATCATTCTCATCCAAATATTTACGTATCTTTTGTACAGCCATGACGTGCTCCTGAGTTTCCACTCATTTTAAACGCACATCTTTGCAGATAGTTTAAAGAAAAACTCCTTTTTAAAAATTGGCAGGTAAGTAACAAACGGTTGGTTCATCCATGGACGCTACGTAATTTTAAGGAGAGAGCCGGCGGAATGCAACCTTTTTTCGCCGCATACGCGCTGCCCCAATGTGTGTGAGGCTTAAAATGCCGTGTGTTTTTGCGCTCAGGCAAAGGCCAGTTCTGCCACTTCGGACATCATTTTTTCTTTGCACGAAGGACAAATGGTGTGGGAAATCGCCTGTTCATCATCCCCATGAAAATGCTCAACCCAAACTTCCCTGTGATCTTCTCCCACATATTTTGCCCGATGACACCAGGCGCAAACCGTCACAATTTCTTCAGACGAGAAATACGCTTTTGATTTTTTACTTTTGTGAAACACGACTTTCCCTTTCTTTTTCCAGTGCGATTTGTATTGACTAAATACAAGATGCGTGCCAAGTCGCAAATCGCTCCAAAACCCACGATTTTCGTCGATTAATGGGACAAAAAAGAGACGATTTTTCCTGCAATGCGGAAAATTTTTACACCACAAAGCAAACAATTGGATGTTTTTTGACCACAAAGCAAAGAAATGATTAGATACAGCACACATTATTACTGATTTGCACTATGCACAAGAAACCTCTGCAGATGGACAGAACTCGTCCGCTTTTTTCCCCAATCTGCACCCACTGCCCGTTTAAAATGCAATTTTAATTTTTGGATAGAACTTATTTGTTTATTAAATTTCCCATTCCATAAGTGGAATAAACGAGTATTATTTAAATAAGAGGTGCATCATGAAACCTATCGATCGCCGTCTGTTTTTAGACCGCTTTTTAACCTATGTAAAATTCGATACGCAATCCAGCGAGGAATCGGATACCTATCCGAGTACGGAGAAGCAAAAAGAGCTGGGACGTCATCTGGTCAAAGAATTGAAGGAGCTTGGGTTAAAAGATGTGGAAATGGATGAACACGGTTATGTCTTTGGCACCCTTCCGTCCAATGTGGATTACGATGTTCCGGTTATCGGACTCATCGCCCATATGGACACCTCGCCTGAGGTAAGTGGCGCCAATGTGAACCCGATTATTCATGAAAACTATCAGGGTGAAGACATTGTACTTCCCAACGACCCGGAACAGGTGATTGAATTTGACAAAAATCCCGAGCTAAAACACTGCATTGGCAAAGACATCATTACCACCGACGGAACCACCCTTTTAGGCGCCGATGACAAAGCAGGCATTGCCGAAATCATGGGAACTTTGCAATACCTGGTGGAAAATCCCGATGTAAAACACGGAACCATCCGGGTGGCATTTACCGTCGACGAAGAAGTGGGCACCGGCACAAAATATTTTGATGTAAAAAAGTTCGGCGCTAATTACGCCTACACCATTGACGGAGAATCCTTGGGCGAAATTGAGGACGAAACTTTTTGCGCCGATACGGCAAAAGTGACCATCAAAGGCGTTAACGTGCATCCCGGATATGCCAAAGGAAAAATGATCAATGGAATTAAGATCGGGGCGGAATTGATCGAGCGCCTGCCGAAAGATTCCATGTCGCCCGAAACGACGGAAGGACGGGAAGGCTACCTGCATCCGCATGCCTTCAAAGGATCGGTTGAGTTAACCGAAATCACCTTTTTAGTGCGTGATTTTACGGTAGAGGGTCTAAAAGAAAAAGAAGACTTTTTGCAAAAGATTTGTGATGAACTGAACCAGAAGTATGCCCCGGCCACGGTTACGATGGAAGTGGAAGAATCCTACCGCAACATGAAATACAAAATCGACGAAGATCCCAAAGTGGTGGAATACGCTATCGAGGCCGTGAAACGCGCTGGCATCGAACCACGGCAAAGCCTGATTCGTGGTGGTACGGATGGTTCGCGTCTTTCTTTTATGGGGTTGTTGACACCCAACATTTTTACAGGCGGTCATAACTTCCACAGCAAAAAAGAATGGATTTGCATTTACGACATGGAAAAGGCTGTGGAAACATTGGTCAATTTGGTACAAATTTGGGCGGAAAAAAGTAAAAAATAAAAAGCCGCTCCCCTTCGGAATTTTTTCGAGGGGGAGCTTTTTCTTGAGGTGACGATGTATCCGGAAAAAGTTGAATTTCTCTCGGACAAAGTGGTTCAAATTATCTGGGATGACGGACACGAAAGCATTTATTTTGCCGATCATCTGCGTTTCCATTGTCCCTGCGCCGAATGCGAAAAGATTCGGAATGAAGGCGAGACTTCCCGGGCATTTGAAGCGTTTGAAAACAATGCCCGGAATGTAACCTTTAAAGCGTGGGAAATGATCGGACGCTATGCTATCATGTTTACTTTTAGTGACGGACACAATTTGGGCATGTTCCAATTCGACGAATTACGAAAATTGTGCCAATGCGACGTCTGCCGTACCGACATTATTCGCATTCAGGGGCCATTACGATAAGTTTGATTTCTTAATTTTTTTGTCTTAAATTTGCACTTCCCAAAATAAAGGCCACCGTAGCTCAGCTGGTAGAGCAACTGATTCGTAATCAGTGGGTCGCAGGTTCAACTCCTGTCGGTGGCTCGGAAAAAGCCTGCTCGCGAGCAGGCTTTTTTGCTTTATTTCCGGCACTATGTAAAAAAGGCGAGCCAAATGGCTCGCCTTTTTCTGTCTTTCAGCAAAAGTCAGCTTACAGCAAAAACACCCAGGTAACCAGTAAGAACGCGGGCACCAAAATAGGCAACGAGAATTTCAAAATGTAACCGAAAAAGCTGGGCATGGGCACGCCCATTTCTTCGGCAATGGATTTAACCATAAAATTGGGTGCGTTGCCAATGTAAGTGTTGGCACCCATGAATACCGCGCCAATGGAAATGGCTGTCAGATATTTAATGAATTCCGGATACTTGACAAAAATAGTACCGCTCATAAACGCAGCACGAATCTGTTCTTCGGTAAGCCCCAGCTTACCCAGCGCACTGTTGAAAAAGGTTAAATAGGTCGGCGCATTGTCCAGGAAACTGGACAGAGTACCCGTAATCCAGAAATAGTGCCACGGCTCTTTAACCGCACGGATCAGGCCGGCAAACGCCCCGTGTTCTCCGGCTTGCAAAATAGCCAGCGCCGGAATGATCGTCATAAAAATTCCGGCGAATAAATAAGCCACTTCCAGAATGGGGAACCAGCTAAATTCATTTTCTTCCCTGATGCGTTTGGATGTAAACCGCAACGACAAGAATCCCATCAAAAGAATCCACAAATCGCGAATCTCATTCTGGTACGTCAGGTGTACTCCAAACACGGTGAAATGCCCCAGATGGACAACGCCGCTAAAGATCACCCCTAAAATCACGCCTAACAAAAAGATAAAATTAAAGGCGCCTTCCACCTTAATGGGCTCTTTAACATCATCCACCGGTATCTCGGCTTTGTCCATGCGGTAGTAATAAGAATCAACAAGAAACAAAAGAATCAGCAAGATTCCGGCCACAAAGGACATTTCGGGTAACAGATGCAACGTCCAAAAGAAATCTACCCCGTGCAAAAAGCCCAAAAACAGAGGCGGATCACCCAGCGGGGTTAAACAGCCTCCAATGTTCGCAACCAAAGCGATAAAGAATAGCACCAGATGTGCTTTGTGCTTTCTTCCTTTGTTTGCACGAAGTACCGGCCGGATCATGACCATGGCCGCGCCAGTCGTTCCGATCCAGGAAGCCATTAAAGTTCCGATAAGCACCAAAAGCAAATTTACCGGCGGTGTGCCCCGCATTGTACCCCGCAGGTAAATACCTCCGGCAATGGTGAACAGTCCCCACAAAAGAATAATAAACGGAATGTAATCGACCAGATAAATGTGCAAAATATTTTCCACGGCCACCATTTTGTAGGCAATCAAAAACGGAATGGCAAAAAGCAAAGCCCAAAATGCCGAAACCTTAGGGAAA
>Ga0256914_1001562_pt1 | contig 20359 bp, 17 predicted proteins | sample HulkmetaG_FD_191571 | JGI IMG/M metagenome (GOLD analysis project Ga0256914, IMG submission 191571) | Hydrothermal chimney microbial communities from Main Endeavour vent field at the Juan de Fuca Ridge, Pacific Ocean - Hulk | ecosystem: Environmental > Aquatic > Marine > Hydrothermal vents ... | reverse complement strand
GACATTATTTAGACTTAGGATAACCTTACCCTCTAGAATAAAATTTACCCTCTCTCGTGTTGACCCCCAATTTTTTCACAGGATAAGGTCTATTGTGGGGAAGAGGTATTTCTCCTCTTTCAGGCCCACTGAATTTGTATTTCCCATGGGAAATGGTCATATCCCTCTAGGTGTGTTGAAGGGGGCCGCAAAAAGATTTGTCCCACTTACAGAGCACAATCCAGTGATACTCTTTCACCTGAGAAAGGGAGTAGTCTTTCACGATGGTCATCCCTTTACTGCCAGAGATGTAAAATTTACTTATGAGGCCATAATGAATCCCCGAAACCTATCCCCTCGTATCTCTGATTTTGAGCCTGTAAAAGAGGTAAAGATAATAGATAGATACACTGTGAAGGTGATCTATAAGAGGTTGTATTCTCCGGCCCTTGCCTCCTGGTCCATTGGTATATTGCCCGAACACTTATTAAATTCTTCTGCCCTGAGAAGAGAGGCCATTAAACGGGGGATGGATCCCGCCACTTTCACCATCCGTGACAGCTCCTTTAATCGTCATCCAGTGGGATGTGGACCTTTTAAGTTCAAGGAGTGGAAATCTGCCCAGTATATTATCCTCACCCGTTTTGACAGGTATTGGGAAGGACCCCCAAACTATAGGGAATATATATTTCGTATAATCCCTGACAAACTCACCCAGGAGATGGAGTTTTACGCTGGCACCCTGGATATATACTCCCCTGAACCCCATCAGGTAGATAGGTTCAAGCACGATAGTCGCTTTCAGTGTTTTTCTGGCACCTCCTTTGGATATACCTATATTGGATATAACATGAGGAGATTCCCATTTAAAGACAGGAGGGTGAGGCTTGCTCTTTCCATGGCAATAGATGTAAACAGGATAATAAAATATGTCCTATATGGTCAGGCAGAGCGCATTACAGGTCCTTTTGTGAAGCAAACAGACTATTATGATAAGAGCGTAAAACCCATTCCCTATGACCCTGAAAAATCCCTGGAGATATTAAAAGAGGCTGGATGGCATAGAGGGAAGGATGGATGGCTGGAGAAGAATGGGAGACGGCTCCAGTTCACACTGATTACCAACTCTGGAAATGAGATTAGAAAGGCGATTCTGGCCATTGTTCAGGATGAGTGGAAAAAGATAGGGGTGGATGTATCCACTGACGTGCTGGAGTGGTCGGTATTTATCCAGCAGCGGATAAACAAGCTGGACTTTGATGCGGTGATACTGGGATGGATGATGTCTATAGAACCAGACCTATATCAGATATGGCACTCTTCCCAGACACATCCATATCAATTAAATTTTGTGGGATTTAAGAACAAAAGGGCGGATATGCTCATTGAAAAGATAAGAAGGGAATACAATCATAAAAAGCAGGTGGAGTACTGCCATGAACTTCATCGTCTTATAGCGTATGAGTGTCCCTATACCTTTTTGTTTGTTCGCAAGTGGACAGTGGTCTTGGATAGGAGGATAGTAATAATGGAGAGGGATAAACAGGGAAGGGTCCTCTATAAGAGGATTACTCCTACTCCCACGGGAGATTTTTCCTATTACTTTAATAAATGGATAAAGCTGCCAAAGGTGCCTGAATTTTCTCCATAAAGAGGAGGGAATTTAATGGTGGAGTTTATAATAAGAAGTGTGTTTCAGAAACTCATTACCCTGTTTTTTGTCTCAATTATCTCTTTTTTGATAATATATCTTGCCCCGGGAAAGCCCTCTCAAATAAATCCCATGAATCCTAAATTTACTCCACAGTTGTTAAAGAGGTTTCAAAGATATTTTCATCTTGATAAACCCCTTTATGAACAATACTTTTTATTTTACAAAGACCTGTTTACAGGAAAGAGCGTCTCATGGCAGGACAATAGACCAGTGTTAAAAAAGATATGGGAAAGGTTCTTAAACAGCCTCCCCCTCTTTGTGGTGGGCACCTTACTCACCTGGACCATGGCCTTCCCTGTGGGGATAGCAGGGGCCATCAAAAGGGGATCGGTTTTTGACCGCACTACCACCTTTTTTGCATATTTCCTTATTTCCATTCCTGGGTTCTTTTTTGCCTATGTGCTTATTATACTGGTGGTAACCCTTTTTCATGTGCCGGTTATTGGGATAAAGACCTTTGGATTATCCTCCTCCTCATTCCTCCAGAACATTATGGATAGGATATGGCATCTTATGCTACCCTCAATACTGTCTGCAGCAGGAGGGATTGCTATATTGTCTCGCTACGTGAGAAATCAGATGTTGGAGGTGGAGGGGGCTGATTATATAAGGACTGCCCGGGCAAAGGGCCTGAAGGAGGATGTGGTGATATATAAACACGCCCTTAGAAATGCCCTCCTCCCCTTTGTGACCATGTTTGGACTCATCCTGCCAGGGCTCATCGGTGGATCTGTGATAATAGAGACAATCTTTTCCTGGCCAGGGATTGGAAGACTTGCCTATCAGGCAATCCTTGCAAGAGACTATCCTGTTATACTCACCTTAAACTTTATCTCTGCTGTACTTGTCCTTATGGGGACATTTATATCTGACCTGTTATATATGGTGGTGGACCCCAGGATAAGGGTATAGAATTTTGTTCTTTGTGCTTGACTTGTTTTTTTGAGCCAAGCTATATCTATATATAGTGGAGGAGCGCAAGGGTTATATGGTGTCCCTTTAAAAAAGAGATGGGAGAGGCATGGAGATGAAGAAAATTATAAGGCCAAGAGTGATGATATATTGTCTTATGGGGAGTATCCTTATCTTTATGAATCTGGCCCATGCCAGGATGTCTACCCCCCTTTTGCGCCATAGGGAGAAAAGGTCCCCCTGCCTCAGCTGGGAACAGGAGGGCCTGGTGAAAGAAATAAGGCACCATCATATATATCTTTTTATGGGGGATAGGATTGGACGGTTTCCCGTGGGAAAAGATGTAGTTGTAGTATTTCCTTCCTCCCCTATAGGAGGTCTCGTGTCTTCTTCCAACATGTCTAGCCCTCCTCCATCCATGAAATTTAAGTTTGGAGGAGAGATGTGTCCTCCCATCCTTCCTTTCTCAAGGGTAAAGCTGGTTATGTGTAAGGGAAGCAGGAAGGTAATAAAGATAATTGTGGAGGAGGTCCCTCAATGAGAAAAAAAGTGATATGGACCCTGGGTATTATATCCTTTCTTCTGGGTTATGTCCTAAATGCACCATGTGCATATCTTGATAAATACTGTGCCACCCCTCCTTTCTTGAGCCAGGCAGTTAGCCCTAATGTATTGATATTGTTAGATAACTCTGGCTCCATGAATGAGCTGGTATATAAGAGTAGTGAAGGTTTTAATAGTTCCAAGAGATATTATGGTTATTTTGACCCAAGTGCTCATTATAAATATAACTTTTATCTCAGGGCGTTTGAAAAATCCCCTACTGGTAGGTGGAATGGAAATTTTCTCAACTGGCTCACCACCCGCAGGATTGATATTGCCAAAAAGGTATTGATAGGAGGTAAGTATATATCCAGTGGTTCCAGGTATATTTTAGTGGGAAGTGCCCCTGATAGGGACTTCTACAGGTGGGCATCAGATGGAGTTGCCCCCTATAATACTCCCTATCATTATTCAAGGCTACTTTTTTATTTTTATTCCTTGGGGGGATATGAATATTTTAGGGTATATAGGGTGCAGAAAAGTTTTTTTTCCACTTACTATTATCTAGTTGCATCTAACCGCAGGGTGGCAGTGGTGGTAGATGATGAGCCCAAGGGGGTGATACAGGATTTATGGAATAAGGTGAGATTTGGTCTGGAGACCTTTAACCTGGGTGTAAGGTTTGAGAGAAGTAGATATTACCTTGATGGTGGTTCTGTGGTGGTGCCCATAAGTGGGCCTGGTCCAAATGTCACCCTTATAAATTCCATTTCTTCTGTTACTCCAAGCACCTGGACCCCTCTGGCAGAGAGCCTCTATGAGGCTGTAAGGTATTTTAGGGGGGGACCATCTGCATATTCATCCAAGAGATATTCCTCTCCCATTGAGTATTCCTGTCAAAAGAATTTTGTTATAATAATAACAGATGGTGAATCTACCATGGACAGGAATGTCCCTGGAACATATTTTCATGGTCTAGTGAGGGCAGTTACCGATAGTAATTTTAATGTAAGGTCCTATATGGATTCCATTGCTCAAAATGAGGGATACGTCTCTCAATGGAGGACTTCGGCCAATACAATGTATGGAACCTACTATTTAGAAGGGGTGGCCTATTACGCTCATACTAATGATATTGACCTTTCTATGAGTGGGAATCAGCATCTTAATATCTACACTATTTATTGTTTTGATGAATCCCCTGTGGGTCTTCGTCTCCTTAAGACCACTGCAAAGTATGGGGGATTTAAGGATAGAAATGGGAACAATCTCCCTGATTTACAATCCGAATGGGATGAAGATGGGGATGGGGTACCTGATAATTTCTTATATGCACAAAATGGCTATGAATTGGAGACATATCTGCATAATGTGCTAAGCAACATACTCAAAGAGACTGCATCAGGGACCTCCGCATCTCTTCTCACAAAAAAATCTCAGGTTGGGAAAAATCTTATCCAGGCGGTATTTTACCCAAAAAAGCAGTTTAGCTTAAATACCCTTACCTGGGTAGGATACCTGTATGCTTACTGGTTCTTCTATAGTCCTTCCACAACAAATATACGAGAGGACACCATCCAGAATAAGGCCCTGGATGTGTGCGGTGGGAGTTCAGGGGGAGGAGATTACATCATGGACTTTCTTATTGACAACTCCACTGGCCAGTTAAGAATAAATGCCTATAATAGCTCTTGTAATGGTTCTACTGCCTCTCTGGCCACCACATATAACTCGCTGGATGATATCCATCCCGTATGGGAGGCGGGAGAATATCTCTATGACCACTATAATGGAGCAAATGCAACCAATCGCATTATATATACCTATACAGGCAAGTTAGAACCTTCCAGTGAACAGGATATGGTAGAGTTAAAAGATGTAAACGCCTCCCTCTCTTATTTGTTTGGAGATGAAGACAGAAATGGGATTATAGATGATGAAACTGGATCCAACGATACCCTTATAGAAGAGCCCATCTCTTTTTCTGACCTTATAGAGTATATCTATGGGGTGGATAAGAGTGGATTTAGGGTAAGGAGTGGAGATGGCACAAGGACGTGGAAATTGGGAGACATCATTTATTCCACCCCTAAGATAGTGGATTATGGGGATTATTCTGTGGCCTTTGTGGGGGCAAATGATGGAATGCTTCATGCGTTTAAGATGGGGGCCTTGAGATATGATGGACTTTCTGCCTATCAACAGGTAAGGCTGTGTAATGATAAGGGTTCCAGTTCGTGTCTCTCAGATGAATTGGGAAAGGAACTATGGGCCTTTATTCCCAAAAATAGTCTTCCTTATTTAAGGGCCCTGGCCGATCCTCACTATTGCCATTATTATTATGTGGATCTGATGCCCTATATCATAGAATTAGATACTGACAAGGACGGTAAAATAGATAAGAGGATATTGATAGGAGGAATGAGGTTTGGGGGGGCGGTTGGCTGTAGTGCCAGTGGGTGTGTAAATCCTCCTCCTGATACATGTCCTTCTCCCTCAGATTATAATGCCTCTTCTAATAACTGTATTGGCCTGTCCTCCTATTTTGCCTTGGATATCACCAATGCCACCTCTCCCAAATTCTTATGGGAATTCACGCGGCCTGATCTTGGATTTACATATTCTGGGCCTGCCTTTATAAAAAGAGATGGGAATTATTATATCCTATTTGCCTCTGGACCCACGGATTACAAAGGGGGTGCGGCCCAGCCACTCAAATTCTTTGTACTCAGTCTAAACAATTCTCCAGGTTCTCCTGACTTTTTCACCATAGACAATGTTTTTGTAATAGATAAAAAGGTGGATCCTGCCCTTTCCTCTTTTATTGATTCTTTTGGGGGAAGGCTTTTTACCAATGGAATTGACTATAATGAAGATGGCAATACAGATATGGTATTTTTGGGTGTAAATCAAAAGCAGGGAACTACACGGTGGCAGGGTAATTTGATAGGGATTTTTATAGATTCCACAGATCCCCTTTTCTGGGATTATCAGGTGGTATTTAACAGTGCCATACATCCAATAACTGCTAAAGTAGAGTATATGAAGTGTTTCGGCCTGGACTATATCTATTTTGGCACTGGGAGATACTTCTATCCCACAGATGAGCCTGGGGTAAGTAAGTCAGACACGGAGAGGCTTTATGGGATACTTATCTCCACCTGTTTAGATGGAACTCCATGTAAATTAAATTATGCACATGGTCAAAAAGACGTATGTCGCTTTTTACCTGCAAATAAGAATAGGCCCAATACCCTTGTGGGGTGGTATAGGGACCTGGATCCCATATCTGCTGATTATTTTAAAGAGAGAATGATATCTGATCCCACCACTACAGATTCAAATGTAATATTCTTCTCAACTACTGAACCAACCACTGACCTATGTAAGTTTGGAGGACGGTCCAGGGTATGGCAACTCAATTGTGCCACAGGGGAGGACCTCTTTGATCAGGAATGTAATGGATACACTACTCAGATAGATCAGGGAATTCTTTTCCTTCAGCTCTCCAAGGGTAATCTGGAAAAGATTAGCGTGGGCACAGGTCCAGTTACAAGTTTTACCAACTCAACTACCACTAATTGGTCTCCAGGGATTACCCCAGAGTCACCAACTCCTTTTGTGGGCCCAGGTAAACAGGGAAAAGGGAAGATCTTGTTATGGATAGAAAAGTGAGGGGTGGATTTACCCTAATTGAGGTTATAGTGGTAATCGCCATTATGGCGATTATTATGGCTATTGGGATCCCCTCTTATACTAAATGGAAGAGAAAATATAATATAGAATCAGATACTAGGGAGATATTTTTATTATTAAATGAGGCCAGGAAGAGGAGTCTATTTGAGAAGAAGGTGTGCGGAGTAGTGTGGAAGACCAACCCCATCACCTCTCTCTCCCTTGCCTGTGACACCAACAATAACGAGAAAATAGATGACGATCCATCAGGTGCAAAGGTCTATTCAGTTGTGAATCTAAGGGATAGTTTTAACATAAATATCACCCTATATAAATATGTCCGTTTTATGAAGAACGGGATGGCAAAGGACTGGGGAAGGGTCTTTTATTGTCCTTCCAGTGTGGATGTCTCCTACAATTGTGTTGTGGTTTCTAACCTTAGAATAAATATGGGACACTGGGATGGAAACACCTGCACTCCAAGATAATAGGGGATTTTCCCTGGTGGAACTTCTGGTTAGCATTGTAATACTTACCATTGCCCTTTTAGGGATACTTCAATCCCTTACTATTTATACCAGGCACAATTTACATAATCTGGTAAGGGAAGATGCAGTAAGGATTGCTCAGCAGTGTCTGGAGGATATAAAAAATAAGGTGGATTGTCCAACTGTGGTTAGTCGGCGGTTCCGGGATTTTTCCATAAATTTTTATATCTCCGCACCCTTAGTATCTTCTCTGCCTCAGGGAAGCAATACACCTGTCTCTATAAAAGTGAGCTTTAAATATCCCTTTTCAGGGGCAAGCAATGCCACCTATACCTTAACCTCAGTGGTATATATACAATGAGAGATAGAGGAATCACTCTTATTGAGATCTTAATAGTCCTTGGCATAATAGGACTTATTCTGGCCGCTATATTTGAGACCTATATGAAGGTCCTTTTTTCTTATACTCGTCAGACATCTATAGCAGAATCCAACATTGAGAGAATAGTTTCTCTGGAGATCCTTAGAAAGGACATTGCAATGGCGGGATTTGGTATTCCTGTCAATAGGCCCCCCTTTGCATATGATGGCACCACTCTTACTATCCGAACCACAATGCTCGCTGGCAAAGATGAAACCAAATGCTGGGGATATGCCTATAAAAATATTACACAATATTTTTTTGCAGGCCAGGGCAACAGCAGTATCTGCTCCAGTACCACCGCATGTTATGTGGCCCTGGACACCGACTATAATCTGGTTGCCAGTCCCTGTTATAGGGGCACCCCTTCTAAACTCTATCTCCTATTTGGGGTTGATACATCTTTTTCTCCTTATGATGAGATAAAATATACCATAACAGGGACTCCCCCCTCTTCGTGTTGTCCCTCTACCTCCTGTCTTTCCCGCCAGGACCCTTCCACAGGTACTGCCTATCAGCCAGTCCTGGATTGTGTTAAGGCCTTTAAGGTGGCCTTTGGGCTGGATACCAATGGGGATGGGACCATTGACTCATGGAGTCAGACACTTCCCTCTTCTGCCCAGCAGATAAGGGATGAGGTAAGGGAAGTGAGGGTCTTTGTGTTATATCATGAGGGGGGAAAGGACCCATCTTTTACCTATACAGGTAGCATTACCCTGGGGGATAGCTCCACTGGGACGCTCTATTCTTATACCCCAACAGGAGATGAGGTCCATTATAGGTGGAAGGTGGCCACCCTTTCTGTTACTCCCCTCAATCTCAGGAGGGTGAGTAGATGAAGAAGTATAGGGAAAGAGAGGAGGGTATTGCCCTGGTCAGTGCGCTGGTCCTTACACTGCTTTCCCTTATCCTGGTGATGATAGTTATGAAGATGGTGTTAGTTAGCACCTATTCCTCGGGGAGTCTAAGGAGTTATACCTCTTCTTTGGCCTCTACCAAGGGTGGAGTAGAGGATTTTGTAATGGATCTAAAGGGATCATCCTGGATTCAACCTATTGGTTCCAACTGGCTCCCCTCTCACTTCTGTAAACTTCAGAGGGAGACCAATACCTGGTCTTCTGTATGCAGTTTTTGTAATCCCTTAACCTTGTGTACTTCAGATAGTACTCCCCAGGATATAATAAATTATGCGGATTGGAAAAAGAGTTATGGAAATTGTACTGTTTATGTAAAGATAGTGGATTGTACTGCCTTTTCTGATGGATATGTATACACCATAGATGTGGTGGGAAAATATCCATCTTCCCCTGAAGTGGCTTGGGTAACAATAGTGTTTGAACAGAAGTTACAATAAATAGAGATTAACTAAAAAGCACTGGAGGTGTACATGGACAAGAGCCTGAATCCCTTTGCTATTGCCCAGAGACAATTGGATGAGGCCGCAGAGTATTTGGGGTTGGACGAGGCCACTCACAAGCTTCTGAGATGGCCCATGATGGAACTTCATTTTCGTATCCCTGTGCGGATGGATGATGGAAGTACTAGGGTCTTTGATGCCTTTAGGGTTCAATATAATACTGCACGGGGACCGGCAAAAGGGGGTATCAGGTGGCATCCAGATGAAACCATAGATACAGTGAGGGCCCTGGCTGCATGGATGACCTGGAAGACCGCTGTGGTTGATTTGCCTCTTGGTGGTGGAAAGGGGGGAGTGGTGTGTAATCCTAAGGAGCTTTCTGTTTCTGAAAAGGAGAGGCTTGCCAGGGGATATATAAGGGCAGCGGGCAAGCACCTTGGGGTGTTTCAGGATGTTCCTGCTCCAGATGTCTATACCACTCCTCAGATAATGGCCTGGATGATGGATGAATATGAGACATTGGTTGGAGAAAAACACCCTGGGGTTATCACTGGGAAGCCCCTACCCCTGGGAGGCTCTCCAGGTAGGGGAGGAGCAACCGCCCGAGGGGGGATATATATTGTGAGGGAAGCGGCAAAGACCTTTGGGATAGGACTTGAGGGACAACCTATGGCAGTACAGGGATTTGGTAATGCAGGACAGCATGCTGCCATATTGGGAGAAACCCTACTTAAGATGAAGGTTGTGGCTGTTTCAGATTCAAAAGGGGGCATATATAACCCAGAGGGACTTCCCATAAAAGAGGTGATTGAACATAAGAGGGCCACGGGAACAGTGGTTGGTTTTAAGGGGGCAGAAGAGATAACCAATGCGGAGTTGTTAGAGCTTGAGGTCACAGCCCTTTTCCCTGCGGCCCTGGAGAATGTAATTACTGAAGACAATGCTGACAGACTCAGGTGTAAGATATGCTGTGAATTGGCAAATGGCCCCACTACACCTGAGGCAGATGAAATATTATTTGAGAAGGGGGTGATTGTGCTCCCTGACTTTCTGGCAAATTCAGGGGGGGTAACGGTATCCTATTTTGAACAGGTGCAAAACGCCTATAATTTTTATTGGAATCTTAAGGATGTTCAGAGGAGACTCAATGACAGGATGACCAGGGCCTTCAGAGGGGTATATGAGATGCATAAAAAGGAAAATATACACATGAGAAAGGCTGCGTATCTTGTGGCAGTCTCCAGGGTGGCTGAGGCGTGTAGATTAAGGGGATGGGTCTAAAAGGGATATGCAATACAACTCAGGTAATATAAAGATGTCCAGGGAAGTTTTTGAGATAAAAGATAACCTCCCGGCCTTTATAAAGGGATACAGGCTCTTTCAGGCCATATCTTGTTATCCAGAGATAAGGGCCCTGGTTCCAGGGGTATTTTTAAAGGTAATGGAACAAAGGCTGGGACTGGATAGGGCCTTTTTTTCTAATCAGGCATCTTCTCTCAAAGAGTCTATAAAAGAAATGGACCTGTCAGAGGAAGAGATAGAGGATATCCTTATCCTCATCTATTTTGCCTATTATTTTGAATTCAAGGAGGTAGAAAATTATATCACCCTTGCCCGAAAGAAACACGCATTTCGCCAATTGAGCAGGATAGTAAACAAGGAAGGGGCCACCTTTGGACAGATACGTCAGGCGTTAAAGGCCTTTTGTGAGATCCCTGAGGGGGAATTATATATCTCCCCAAATGAGGCAGAAGGGGTGAGGGTGGCCCTGATAAACTATTTTATATCCAACCAGCTCGCCTTTATCAGTGTTGCAAAAAAACATATTACCATAAGGGATATTGAAGACATACTTCAGAAGACATATCGGAGTCGTAGACGGCCAGGGAGGATTGGGGGAAAGGCCGCAGGCATGTATCTGGCATATCGTATCCTGGTTCCCCGTCTTACCCTTGGAGACCCTGAACTAAAAAGATATATATCTATCCCAGAATCTTATTATTTTAATTCTGGGATCTTTTCAGAATTTATTGACTATAATGAGCTCTATGAATTCCATTCTCAGAAATATAAGACCTTGGAGGAACTGCAGCGAGGATATGAGGAGATTTCCTTTTTGTTTGAAAAAGCACGATTTCCAGAGGATATGGTGGAGACCTTTAGAGCATTCCTCATAAGGGTGGGAGAGCATCCTCTTATCCTGCGCTCTTCCAGCCTGCTGGAAGATAATTTTGGCTATGCCTTTTCCGGGAAATATGACTCTGTATTTCTGGCAAATCAGGGACCTGTGGAGGAGAGATTGGAGGATTTTATAAGGGGACTTAAGAGGGTCCATATGAGCACCTATAGTCCTGCTGCTATTATTTACAGGAGGGACCACAACCTTCTGGACTTTGATGAGAAGATGAGTGTACTGGTGCAGAAGGTGGTAGGAAGAAAATTCGGCAGGTTTTTTTTCCCTTTTGCCGCTGGCGTGGCCTTTTCCTATAGTTCATATACCTGGAGTCCCAGGATAAAAAAGGAAGAGGGCATGGTGAGATTGGTCTTTGGCCTGGGCACTAGGGCAGTGGACAGGGTGGCCACTGACTATCCTCGCATGGTATATCTCTCTCATCCCCTGCTAAGACCAGAGGTAGAGGCAAATGAAATATGTAAGTATTCCCAAAAATTTGTGGACGTTATAGACCTTCAAGAGAGGGGGTTTGCCACTGTTCCTCTGGGAGATTTTTTGAGGGAGGTAAAACATCCAGACTTATTTTATGCGGTATCCATGAGGGAAGGAGATGGCCTATATGCCCCTATGTTTAAGACGGAGAAGATAGATCCAAAACGGGTATGTATTACCTTTGAAAATTTTCTCACCAAGACCCCCTTTGTGAGACTCATGAAAAAGTCCCTCTGTCTCCTGGAAGATGCCTATGGAAGGCCTGTGGATGTGGAATTTGCGTGGGATGGTAACAGACTCTATATACTTCAGTGCAGATCTCTCTCTGTTACCCGCCAGATGGATGCAGTGGAGATACCTTCAGATATTCCCCAGGAGGACATAGTATTTACCACCCATAAGGTGCTGAATAATTGTAAGGTGGAAGACATTGAGATAGTGGTATATGTAGACCCAAAGGCATATGCGGGAATAGACAAAATAGAGGAAAAGATAGAGGTGGGGAGAGTGGTGGGGAGATTAAACAGGAGGCTGGAGAACAAAAGGTTTGCCCTTTTTGGTCCAGGCAGATGGGGGTCAAATGATATAAATCTAGGGGTGAAGGTCAATTATGAGGACATCAATCGTACTACTATTCTGGCAGAGGTGGCCTTTGAAGAGGGGGGCTCCACCCCTGAGGTCTCCTTTGGTACCCATTTTTTTAGCGACCTGGTGGAGGCCCATATAATCCCCATTGCCATATTTCCTGACCATAAGCAGAATATATTCAAGGAGGATTTTTTTACGGGATCCAGAAACATACTTTCAGAGATATTGCCAGGGGATAAAAGATTTGAAGAGGTGATCCATGTGATAGATGTCCCCCATACCTATGCTGGCAAATTTCTTCATGTATATCAAAATAGTGTGAGACAATATGGTATGGGATTTCTACGGGGAGCCTCTGGCAACTAATCTAACTTAAGGAAAAATTCACTTTTTTACGCACACTCTCCCCAGGAGAGATAACTATAATTCACTGCCCAATTGACAAATATATGATAACCATTTAAATAGAGGGAAAACCGACTGAAAGGCATCTTGTGGGGATTTTTTTAATTTTTTAGTTTTTAAGGAGGACATCATGTCTGAAAATGCCTTAAAGATAGGCAGAGAGTCCAAAAAGACCACCTTCATGGATAAGGTCATGGAGATACTACCAGAGGGTGGTAATTTGAATCTCTGTCTCACCTGTGGAGCTTGTTCCTCTGGGTGTCCTGCTGCCGGAATAGATGGAATGGATCCCAGAAAGTTTTTGCGCATGGCAGCATTGGGCCTGGATGAAGAGGTTACAAAGTTGGGATGGGTATGGTGTTGTACCCAGTGTAGAAGGTGTGTTCATGCCTGTCCCATGAATATTGATATTCCAAGGTTGGTCTATTATGCCAGGCAGGCCTGGCCCAGAGATGAGAGACCCAAGGGGATAAGGGGCTCCTGTGATCAGGCCCTGAAGAATCCCGGCAATAGTGCTATGGGTGCCAGTTCTGAGGACTTCAAGTTCGTGGTGGAGGATGTCCTGGAAGAAGTGAGGGAGATGCAGCCCAAATTCAAGGATATGGAGGCCCCCATTAATAAGAAAGGGGCATATTTTTTCCTAAATCAGAATTCCAGGGAACCAGTTACTGAGCCCGATGAGATGGTGCCCTTGTGGAAGATCCTCCATACGGTTGGGGCCGATTGGACCTATAGTACCCAGGGGTGGGCCGCTGAAAATTACTGTATGTTCTTATCAGATGATGAGGCCTGGAAAAAGATTGTTCAAAACAAGGTGGATGCAGTTCACGAACTTGGATGTAAGGTGTGGTTAAATACCGAGTGAGGTCACGAGTTGTTTGCATTCCTGGAAGGAATGCGTAAGTTCAATATCCCCCATAACTTTGAAGTCCGCTCCATTATTCAATATTATGCCCAATGGATAAGGGAGGGGAAGCTCCCTGTATCTTCTGACTGGAATAAGGAACTGAAGATAAAGTTTACTGTGCAGGACCCCTGTCAGCTCGTTAGAAAGAGCTTTGGAGACCCAGTGGCAGAAGATTTGCGTTTTGTGATAAAGGCATGTGTGGGAGAAGAGAACTTTGTGGATATGTATCCAAATAAATCTAACAACTTCTGCTGCGGAGGTGGAGGTGGATTCCTCCAGGCAACTGGTTTCCAGGAGCAGAGGAGACAGTATGGGAAGGTCAAATTCAATCAAATAATGGAAACAGGTGCCCAGTATTGTATTACTCCATGTCATAATTGTCATTCCCAGATCCATGACCTCTCTGAGTATTATGAGGGGGGATTCCATGCGGTACATCTGTGGACCATTATCTGTCTTTCTATGGGAATCCTTGGAGAAAATGAGAGGGAATATCTAGGAGATGATTTGAGGGATCTGGGATTGGAATAGCTCTTTTCCTCTTTATGCGTCTCCAGGGGGCCTTTCTTTAATTTGAGGAGGCCCCCTTTTTTATATAAGCCCTATTAATCACTGAGTGGGAGGGGATGTGTGTGAAGGACAATATGATTAATATTGGCATTATAGGAGGAGACAGGTTTGCCCAGGAGGTACTGGAGACCCTAACCACATATTATGGAGGACACAGGAGGGTAAATGCCCGTATAAAGGCAGTGGCTTACCCTGATCCAGAGGCCCCTGCCATGAAATTAGGCCGTTCCCTGGGAAGGGAGACCATATTGGACTATCATCTCCTATATGATCCGCGCCTGGATATAGATGTGATTGTGATATTAGATCCAGATCCCTCTATCTTGGAAGATGTCTTGGCGTCCTCTCCCCGTTCCATAAGAGTGGTTTCTTATCTGGTTTTCAGATTATTCTGGGATGCCCTTAAATCAGAGAGCAATAGACTCAGGGAACAGGCTCAGGAACTGGATGCCATATTCCAGAGCATTCAGGATTCTATTTTGGTTATCTCGCCAGATTTTTATGTGCAGGAGGTAAATGAGGCCTGTCTTAGACAGATGGGTTATGAGAGAGAGGAGGTTATAGGTAAAAGGTGTTACGAGATATTTCAGCGGAGTAATAGAAGGTGTGAAGAAGATGAGATATTCTGTCCTTTGAGGATAGTAAAGGATACAAGGTCCCCCTGTAAACGCATTCTGCCCAGGATAAACAGGAAAGGAGAGGTTGTCTATCTGGAGATCTCCATATACCCTATTTTGGACGAGGGAGGGGAGATAGTAAAATTTGTGGAGATAAGCAGAGATGTTAGTGACAATTTTAAGAAAAATGAAGAGATAAATCGTCGTCTAGAGGACCTTTTAAAAAAGACTAATGAAGAGCTGGAAAGGAGAAAACAGGAGCTAATCCATCAGGACAAGATGGCCTCCCTGGGAAAGTTGGCCGCGGCAGTGGTGCATGAGATAAATAATCCCATCTCGGGGGTGTTGAATCTGGTCCTTTTGATAAAGAGGATACTTAAAGAAGAGGGGCTTAATGAGAAGGATATTACTCTGTTTAAAAGACATCTGGACCTTATGGAGTCTGAGATAAGAAGGATTAGCAGGATTACCTCAAATTTGCTCACCTTTTCTCGGGAAAAAAAGGGCGAGATGAATGTGGTAAATCTAAATTCCCTTGTGGAGGAGGTTTTGTTTTTATACTCCAATATGCTTAAGATAAACCAGATAGAGGTAAAAAAAGAGTTGACTCCCAATCTCCCTGATATAGTGGCAGATGGGGAACAGATAAAACAGGTGATGATGAATCTTATATCCAATGCTGTAGAGGCAATGGAGTCCAGTGGGGAAAAGCTCCTCACCATATCCACCTATGAAAAGGGAAAAAGTGTATGTCTTAGGGTCTCAGATACAGGATGTGGTATTCCTTCCAGGGTAAGGGATAGGATATTTGAACCTTTTTTTACCACAAAGAAAAAGGGAAAGGGCGTGGGACTTGGACTCTCTGTGGTCTATGGGATTATAAAACAACATGGGGGCGCCATTGAGGTCTATCCCAATGAAGGAAGGGGATGTAGTTTTGAAATAGAACTTCCCCTTACTCAACCGTTAGAGAAATATCACTAGAGGGGAGGGTATGCCTCGGACAAGGATCCTTATAGTTGACGATGAATTGATTTTACGGGAATCTCTGGCTGCATGGCTGGAGAGGGATGGCCATGAGGTTACTGCAGTGGCAGGGGGTGAAGAGGCCATAGAGCTTATAAAGCGAGAGGGGTTTGATATTGTTTTTCTGGATATAAAGCTGGAAGGGATGGACGGCCTTGACGTCTTGAGGGAGATAAGAAAGATAGACCCTGAGGTAAAGGTCCTTATGATTACTGCCTATGGCTCCATTTCCACTGCAGTGGAGGCAATGAAGCTAGGGGCCAGTGATTATCTATTAAAGCCATTTGAACCTGAAGAACTTTCCATGCTCATTGAAAAGATACTTAGACAGAGGGCATGTGAGTGGGAAAATCTATATCTCAGGGAGGAGATTCGGGAAAAGAGTCGCTTTGAAAGCCTTATTGGGCAATCTACGGCCATGCAGGAGGTGTTTAAGCTCATAAAAAAAGTGGCCCCCATGGATTCTACTGTCCTAATAACAGGCGAGACAGGTACAGGAAAGGAACTGGTGGCAAAGGCCATCCATTCCCACAGCAAGAGAAGAGAAGGTCCTTTTGTGGCACTGAATTGTGGAGCCATCCCCGAACACCTCATGGAAAGTGAACTCTTTGGCCATGAGAGGGGGGCCTTTACTGATGCTAAGCAGATGAGAAGAGGAAAGATTGAACTGGCAATGGGAGGGACCCTATTTTTAGATGAGATTGGAGAGATTTCTCCCAGGATGCAGGTGGATTTGCTCAGGGTCCTGCAGGAGAAGATATTTTACAGGATAGGAGGGTCTAAAGCAATCCATGTGGATTGCAGGATAATAGCCGCAACCAATAGAGACCTTAGAAAGGAGGTGGAGAAAGGAAGGTTCAGGGAGGACCTCTACTATCGTCTCAATGTTATTACCATTCACATACCCCCCTTGAGGGAGAGAAAAGAGGACATTCCCCTGCTTGCCTCTCATTTTTTAAAGAAGTATTCCCAGGAGACCAATAAGCATATGGAACGTATAAGTAGAGAGGCTATGGATCTTATGATGCTATATGACTGGCCTGGAAATGTGAGGGAACTGGAGAATGCTATAGAGAGGGCTGTGGTAATAGGTCATGGAAGGGTGATACAGGCCCAGGACTTGCCTATCTCTATTCAGGAAGAGGGTAATAGAACTCGGGGACAAAGAACCCTCCAAGCAGTGGAGAGGGAACATATCCAGCGCATCCTCACAGAAACCAACTGGAATATAAGTCTTAGTGCCAGGATATTGGGCATTGACCGTTCCACCCTTTATAAAAAGATAAAACGGTATCAGTTGAAGAAAGGTGTGTAATCCTTCCTCCCCTACCATTGGGATTACCCTTATTGATTTTGAGGATGATTGGATAGTGGAGGAGTTGGAAGGGGTTATCTGGAAAGAATTTCACTGTAGCTGTAGGCTGGTTGAAATATTGAGGGATATAGATTTTGCCTATCATGAGGGGAGAGATCAATATTATTCCACTGCCATCTTAAAAGAACTGGACAAAAGGGCCCCTGAGGACCTTTTAAAGGTGTTGGCCATTACTGGAGGGGACCTGTTTATCCCCATACTCACTTATGTGTTTGGGGAGGCCCAGCTAGGGGGACGCTGTGCCCTTCTCTCCTCCCATAGGCTCAAACCACCTGATAGGAGTCCTGCAAGTCTAATGCTTTATAAAAGAAGGATGATAAAAGAGGCCCTTCATGAACTTGGCCATACCTTTAATCTTAAACATTGCAGGGAAGAAACATGTATCATGCACTACTGTCGTTCCATAAGGAACGTGGACTCTAAAGATGAATCCTTTTGTAGATATTGTATGACCTTTTTAAGAGATGAGTTTAAAAGGCTGGGTCTAGACCCTTCTTCTCTCAAAGAGCTTACTAAATAGCATCTTCCAGTCAAGATGGGGCATTGCTTCATATAAGACGCCTCTGATTAGGCCTCCATCTGCGGCCAGGGGACCATGTATCCTTTCTATGTGTTGAATTATAAACTCAAGATCCCTTTTCATAAGGTCCACACCTTCTTCTCCCAACATGAGGGAGCCTATCTCCTTCACCAGGGAGGGGGAATTTATTCGCACAAGCCATTCTCCATAGGGGTTTTCTGGCCTCCATCCCCCTGTGTGCCACAGGGAGGGATTTGTTTCTAGGACCACTCCTGAGAGGGGAAAGGGTAGACGAGCAGAAAAGGCCCCTTTATTTATGGTGATATGCCTTTTGTCCTTGCGCACCTCTTTTCCCATAAGCGGGACCTTTATAGAGTCTAAGGGTCCTATTATCTTTAATACAAAGTCATCCAGTCCTATAAGGGCCTCGGACCTTCCCTGAAGTCTTACCCAGAGATGAGAGGGATATAGATAGTAGCCCTGGGGAAAGGTTATTCCCCAGATATTTAGCATCTCCACTGGCGAAATAGTGGTATTCACCTGAAATATATCTTCAAAATATTCATTTACCTCACAACAAGAACACTGGTAGTCATTTATACATCTTCTGAATCCTATCCTTTTTTTCATACTGTGGATGCAGGGACGTCTATAAGAAGGGAGAGACCTGAGGGCATCCTTCCAGTGGATAATCTTTTTTTTCCTCCATGCCCTCAGCATCGCCTTGTCAAAATTGCATTCATAACAGTTATAATGGTGTTCACACCTCTTTTTTTTCACTACTCCCGCCTGCATCCAGATGCAGGGGGTATCTGGGATATGGGTCCTGGCGGATGAATGCATTATCTCTCTCCCTCTGGGTCTGAAAGAGGGGCCCTTTTTAAAAGGACCCCTTTTTGAGATGGGCGTGTAGGTTTATGGCGTCCTTAAAAAGGTCTTGGTGAGCCTCTCCCATCCAAGGGAGGGGAGGTTTCCGTAAATATCTTCACCAAATACACCTCCATCTGCGGCTAATGGGCCAGCTACCTCCTCCACCATCTTCTCTAGGGTGGAGATCTCCTCATTCAACCAGGAGGTGGAGGTGTTGTCGTCCATGAGTCTCCTCATGCTCTCCTTTATGTCATTGGTCCTAACCAGAAAGAGCCATCCATCTTCATATGGCCTTTTGTTTGCAAGTGTTGGATATTCTCTCACCCTTGAATTTACCTCCACCACTATACCTCCCACAGGAGAGAGTACATCTGCCTCTTTGTCTCTCCTCTTTATTCCCCAGGATGGCTCAGCATGCTCTACCACTTTCCCCATTACAGGTAGCTCAAAGCCATCCATCTCTCCCAACAGTTTGAGGGAAAAGTCGTCCATTCCAATCCGGATGAATCCCCCGCTTTCTATCCTTGCCCAGGTGTGGCCTGTGTGAAAGTAATAACCCACAGGGAGTTCAAATCCCTTTATGTTAAAGCTCTCTTTTACATATCCACCACTTTTAAGATTAAGGGTGTCCTCAAAATACTGATCAAAGTCACAGGTCTCACACCTATAGTCATAGGCACATAGCCTATGAGGTATCCTGTTGGTAAGGGTGTGTCTGCATATCCGTCCCATGGGTTCCCTCATCCTCATGGCATCCTGCCAGGATGGGTGTTTTCCCTCTCTGGCCTTTTTCTGCATGGCCTTATCGTATTTGCAGGTTACGCAATCATAAAAATTGGTGCAACTCTTTCTCTTAACCACTCCTGCTTGCATCCAGATACAAGGATTGTTTAATTTCTCCTTCTCATCAGGCCTTATCTTCCATATCTGTCCCCCAAGTACCGCCTCTATGCCTTCTCCCTTTTTTCCCCTTGTATAGGTGGAGCCATATCCTGACCACTTGGTTTCACTATTTTTTCTCTGCATGTTTAATCCTCCTTAAATTATGTGGTGTTATTCCCATAAATTCTTACCTTTCCTTATGCCCTCTCTTATACAAGCTATGTGCCATCCATATAAAATCCATTTTTTTAAATAGGTTACAGAATTCAGGGACAGATTTTTCAGGTGGATTTTTCAGGTCCTTTAGAGGTGATGTGGTGTTTTTCTACAGAATATCCCCTTTGTTTTTGTAATCTTTTTCTAAAAAGCTATAATTTTAATAGGTTACTGTGATAAGGACTTATGTTGCAAAAAGCTACATCAAAAAACACTGTTCATGGTGCTTGTGCCTTTTATCAGTCCCTCCAAAACCTGAATCTTTGTTGACAAGCCTGGCTTTATCCTTTAAGTAGAGGGAAAAAAGTGGATTTTTGATTAGTAAAAGATATAGGGGGGTAGCTCCCTGAACTCAACCCAGATTCAAGCAAAGGAGGATATTTTATGGAGAGCAAACTAACCCCATCCCAGATAAATGGTTCTGTGATGGTTGTGGGAGGTGGAATAGCGGGAATGCAGTGTGCTCTCGATTTAGCAGATTCTGGATTTAAGGTCCATGTGGTGGAAAAGACCACAGGTGTGGGAGGGGTGATGTCGGAGCTTGACAAGACCTTTCCCACTAATGACTGTGCCATGTGAATAATCTCACCTAAACTGGTCGAGTTCGGCCGGCATCCAAACATCAACAT
>Ga0256914_1001561_pt1 | contig 20361 bp, 11 predicted proteins | sample HulkmetaG_FD_191571 | JGI IMG/M metagenome (GOLD analysis project Ga0256914, IMG submission 191571) | Hydrothermal chimney microbial communities from Main Endeavour vent field at the Juan de Fuca Ridge, Pacific Ocean - Hulk | ecosystem: Environmental > Aquatic > Marine > Hydrothermal vents ... | reverse complement strand
CCCTCCCTTCCCCAAAACCATCCCCTTCCCTTAGGAAAGCCCACCCTCCCCAAGCGGAAAAAACAATTCTCTCCTCCGTTTCCCCCAGCAAATCGGCTCTCCCGGCCGCTCCCACCTCTCCCTCCACATCCCAAGCTTCCCTTCCAACGTCTCCCTCCTCTCCGCCCCAGCGGAAGATGGCCTATCCCGACTATGAAAGAAGCCCTCGCCTCACCTATCCTCCCCTCGCAAGACGCAGAGGTATCGAAGGAAGCGTTATCCTAAAGGTCCTCGTGAGCCGAGAGGGTCATCCCCTCCAAGTGGTTTTGGAAAAATCGAGCGGTTCCGCCCTTCTCGACAAAGCAGCCATCAAGGCTGTAAAATCTTGGATTTTTAAACCCGGAACCCTTAACGACTCCCCCATCCAAATGTGGGTAAGGGTTCCTGTAACATACAAGCTGAAATAAGTTTCATTCAGTTCAGATCACTGTCTTTGTAATACTTGGTTCCTTTGGCCGTCAATTCAAGCGCCAAACCCTTTTCCGTCAATTGATAAAGCCACACGCCAGGACGAATCGTAATCGCACCAGCCAAGGCATCTCCCGCTTTACCATCCTTAGCGGCGGCAGTATATTGCGCGCTCAATTCCAATCCCGTATCAATAAATTCGTTGAAATCCTTTTCTTTCTGAAATACCCACACAAGTGAAAACTTCTTGATACCCAACCCCAATCCCCCTTGGATCTCCACCATCTTCATGAAAACGTCTTGACCCGTTCGATTGTTATGGGCCAATCCCTCCCCCTTTCCACCTCCCAAGAGGAAAATCTTCATACCGAAGTTGGAAAACACGGCATATCCCGCCGCTTTTCGCAGGACATCTTTGGCTTGAGGTTGGAACCGGTAGAGTTTGGAAAGTGTATTCTGCACCATGATGCGAATCTCTTTCCGCATCTTCTCCTTCTTAGACAAACTAAACGCCGGGGACACAAAAAGACACGTTAGGATAAAGATAATCGCCATCAACCCTACACACTCTCTTTTCACCTTCATTCCAATCCTCCCTTTCCTAAAATTTTCTTCTTTTCTAAGGCATTCCGTCAGAGCTGTCAAATAACTTTTATTAAACCTCCCTTCCCTAAATTGAAAACCCTTTTCACGTATGATACAAGTTCTTTCCAAAAAAGATCTGGAGGATCTCTACCTTGCAACGAAAAATTCCCCTCACATCTTGCCATTTCATCGCCCTGTCCTTCATTCTCCTCGTCGTTGGATGGTTCGTACCGACTTCCCGCGCCTTCGGCGCAAGCATCATTCGAGACAAAAACGAGATCGGGAAAAAACTCTACCCCCAGCATCTCGTCTTACCTTTTGCCTTCTACAACGAAACCTTCGACTTCGCCTACGGCATCGCGTGGGGCGCAAATGGTTTCATACAAGATCAAATGCGGACTTTTACGGAAATCATGGGGAGCTCCAATGCCTCTTTCAACTTTTCCACAGTCGTCTCAGATTACAAACTCCCTTTCTCCGAAAGACTCTTCCTCAGCCCCGTCATTTCGATCGGAAAATATGGAAAAATTAAGGCGTACACCAACGGTAATCCCCGCTTTCCGTATGAAAGGGCGGGAAGCAACAATTCCGACAAAGACAACTATATCGACAAAAAAGGATGGGATTCGTTTGTGGATCTCAACTTCAATTACGTCCTTCCGTGGGGAGCCGCGAAGGCCTCAGGCACCCAAACCTATATCTTGGACAAAGGGGAGGTGGTGAGAGGGCAAACAGGAGGCGAAGCATGGAACCCTTTTATAAACGGAATAACAACCGTTGGGCTTCGACCTTTCTATCGTTATCAATCCATTGACACCTACGATGGAGGGACTAAAACCCTTGAAACGAATGGCGTGAGATTTTATCTTGAATACGACAATACCGACTTTTTTCAAAATCCTACGAAAGGAAGCTATCAGCGCTTCGCGCTCAGCCGTGATTGGGGATGGTTCGGCAGCACAGACTCCTGGACGGCTCTGGAAGCCGAACTCACCAAATACGTTTCCTTCGGACGCTCCCCCTGGTTCCGCCAAAGGGTTCTCGCTTTCGATTTTTGGACGGCGGAAACTCCCACTTGGAAAACCCACTCATCTCATGGAACGGAAATCGTCCGGCACCGCCCCCCTTACTTTATGGGCGCCACATTGGGGGGACTTTACCGCATGAGGGCCTACCCCCGTTACCGCTTTAGTGATAAAGCGGCCATTTACTATTCCGCGGAACTGCGCCTCACCCCTACCTGGCACCCTCTCGGAGATGTCCCCTGGGTCAAAAAATGGCTCAAATGGGACTATTGGCAATGTGTGCCATTCGTTGAAATAGGACGAGTGGCAAACAAATGGTCTTTCTCAGAACTTCACCAAAATATGAAGGTGGACGCCGGTATAGGATTCCGCGCCTATATGCGCAAGCTGCTGATTCGCCTCGACCTTGCCTTTTCCAGTGAAGGCGGAGGGGCCACCCTATGGATTGGACACCCTTTCCAATTCCAAAAATAGGCCTTCCTTTTTCCCTCGAAAAGAAGAAATAGAACTCGCCAAAAAAACCCGCTTCCCAGCGCTTTTTCCGGCATGGCGCTCCCCCCACTCCTCCCGAGACATCATTTATACCCATCTGGTCGAGAAAGCTTCTTGGGAGAAAACAGGTAAAACCCGTGACCTTACGTGTCCGGCCTATTTGATTGAACAATATACATTCCAACAAGCCGAGCGATGATAACCGCTAAATAGATTTGGCCAATAAACGCCTCGATCCACGCCATGGTCCTACTGAGATCCTTGATGGGAACGATGTCTCCGTAACCTAAGGTGGTTAGGGTTACAAAACTAAAATACCCAAAAAGCCTTGAAATATTCTCTAAAGAAACCGTAAGGGGTTTGCCAGCGGCATTGGTAATGAGGAAAGAGCCGGGAAAGACAATCTCAATGAGGATATAGATGCTCGAAAAAAGCGTCCCGATAAAGAGATAGATGATGATGGCGCCGCGAATGGTGTCCCCCGTCACCACCTTCGAACCGAGGACACGCCTTGAGACCCTGTGAATAGCAGCCGTCATGAAGAGAATGGAGGAAACGGCAAGGATGGATCTTGAGAGGGACGTCCCCGCCCAGAGGTATGAAACGATATGACCGAGGATGGCCAGAAAGCCAAGAAAACCCAACCACGTATAGAGGGAACGGAAGCGGGCTGTTTCAAAGACAACGCTGAGCACGAGGATGAAAAAGATGACGTCGATAAGGATGTGGGACCATGCCTTTTGTGGAAGGACCACGGAAAGGATAACATAGACAAAAACAGAGGAGAGAAGAATCGTGTAGCGTTCTTCTCTCCACATCCTTTTGAGCGGCCACTCTTCTCTACCTAGAAAAGTGGTATTTTCCTTCCCCCTGACGTTTTTCCTCATGCATCAAGCCTCATCTCGAGAACTTGACACCTTTTTCTTTCTTTTGGGTTTCTTGAACCACTCACTCGCCGATTGAACCACTTTATAAAAAACAGGAACAAACAAAACCGCCATAACGATCGCCGCGATCTGTCCCCCAAAGACCGCCGTTCCAAGGGCCTGACGACTCCCTGCCCCGGCCCCTGAGGCCACGACAAGAGGCGCCGTACCAAGGACAAAGGAGAGGGAGGTCATCAAGATCGGACGAAAACGGAGTCTGGCGGCCTCGGCCGCGGCGTCGAAGATGGACTTTCCTTTCTCGTGTTCATCCTTCGCGAATTCCACAATAAGGATGGCGTTCTTTGCCGCGAGGGCGACGAGAAGAACAACACCGATCTGTGTGTACGTGCTGACACTCATACCCCTGAGGACGACGGCAAGTACCACCCCCAAGAGGGACAGAGGAACCACCATAATGACACCCAGGGGAACGGACCAGCTTTCGTACTGGGCAGACAGGACCAGGAAAACGAAGACGATGGCCAACAGAAAGATGACTCCGGCCCCTTTCGCCGCTTTCTTTTCTTGGTAGGACATCTCCGTCCACGCGTATCCCATCCCACTGGGCAGATTCTTATCCGCCAAATCTTCCATAATCTCCAAAGCCTGCCCCGAGCTAAAACCGGGGGCGGCCTCACCATTTACGGCTGCCGCAGGATAGAGATTGAAACGGGTCAAAACTTGAGGCCCTAGAATGAAATGGCTGTTGATAAAAGTTCCCAAAGGAATCATCTTTCCATCCTTGTTACGGACTCTCAGACGTTTGATGTCATCAGCCTTGGCGCGGGCCTCCGCCTCGGCCTGAACCTTAACCTGAAAATTACGGCCGTATTTCGTGAAATCATTGACATAGGAGGATCCCAGATAAGCCTGAAGCGTCCCAAAGACATCCGACAAAGGAATCCCCAACATCTTTACGGCATTTCTGTCAATATCTACAAACAACTGGGGAATCGTCGCCCGAAAGGTTGAATACACCCCTTTTAAGGACGATTGCGAGTTTGCTTTCGTTGCAAGGGCCTCCGTGGCTCGTTGAAGGACAAGAGGTCCTAACCCAGCCTTGTCTTGAACCATCATCTTGAATCCCGCGGAGGTTCCCAACCCCGGAATGGCCGGCGGGGCAAAGGCGATGACCCTCGCCCCCCGGATATCCGACAGATTCTTTCGGATGCTTGCCATGATAAAGTCGAGGTTGTGGCCTTCGGGAAGGCGTTCTTCGAAGGGCTTGAAGGAGACGAAGAAAGACGCGAAGTTAGAGAGAAAGGCGTTTTCCAGAAGGGAATATCCCGGTACGGCCACACAGTCCTTGACACCGGGAATCTTCATGACACGCTTCGTAATATCGCGAGCGATCTTTTCCGTCCTCTGAAGGGAAGCGGCATCAGGAAGCTGCGCAGAGATATACGTATATCCCTGATCTTCCAAAGGAAGGAAACTGCTAGGCAGATTTCCGAACCAACGGACAGATACCACCGCGATAGCGGCCGCGACAAGAAGCATAAGGAAAGATTTTCGGAGAAACCCCCTCACGACGGCCATATATCCGTTGGTGGTATGATCAAACGCCCAGTTGAACCACCGGAAAAAGATGTTAGGTTTTCCTTTTTCCCTACGTAAGAGGAGGGCACAAAGGGCAGGACTCAACGTGAGGGCGTTGATGGAACTGATGACGGTGGCGCCGGAGATGGTCAGGGCAAACTGTCGGTAAAGCTGACCTGTAATTCCTCCCATGAAGGCCGTGGGAACGAAAACGGCCAAAAGGACCAGGGTCGTGGCCACGACGGCGCCACCCACCTCCTCCATGGCCTTGATGGCGGCAGGTCTCGGCTCCAGGCCTTCCTCCACCATGAGTCGGTCGGTATTTTCCACGACGACAATCGCATCGTCCACCACGATCCCGATGGCGAGAACGAGCCCGAACAAGGAAATAAGGTTGATGGAAAAACCCATCAATTTCATCATCAAAAACGTCCCGATCAAAGACACAGGGATCGTGACGGAGGGAATGATCGTGGAACGCCAATCCTGGAGAAAGATGAAAAGGGTCAAGATAACGAGGAAGATGGCTATGATCAGGGTCGTGATGACCTCTTTGATGGAAGCGGAAATGAATTTTGTCGTATCCAGCGGAATTCCATACTGTAGACCCGGCGGGAAGGATCTTTTCAGCTCATCCATCTTCGCAATGACATGCTTCTGCACGTCGATGGCGTTGGCGCCGGGGATCTGGTAAATGGCCAGAATCGCGCTCGGTTTGTTGTTCCTCAGCCCGAAGACGTTATAAGTCTGAGCGCCCAGGGAGACCTTACCCACATCTTTGATACGTAGGAATCTTCCACCCGGTGCCGTTTTGACGATGATGTTCCCGAACTCTTCTTCGCTCGCCAATCGCCCTTTAACGTTCACCGTATACTCGAACTGCTGACCCGGTGGGGCCGGAGGCTCTCCAATCTTCCCCGCTGCTACCTGGACATTCTGTTCCTGGATCGCCCGAATCACATCCGTCGTCGTGATCCCGTGGGCCTCCAATTTGGCAGGATCCAACCATATACGCATGGAATAATCACCCACACCGAAGATCTGAACGTCACCCACACCGGGAAGCCTCGCCAAATCGTCTTTGATTCGCATGGTGGCAAAATTAGAAAGGAACAGCTTGTCATACCGGTCGTCTTTGGAATCGAGGGAAAGGAGCATGACGATGTTGGTGGACTGTTTCTTCGTCGTGACCCCAAGACGCTTCACTTCCTCTGGCAATTTTGCCAATGCGATGCTGACACGGTTCTGGACGAGGACTGTCGCCATATCCAAGTTGGTGCCGATCTCGAATGAGACCGTCAAGGTGTAGCTCCCGTCCGCAGCGCAGACGGAGCTCATATAAATCATGTTTTCAACACCATTGACTTCCTGCTCGATGGGCTGTGCTACGGTCTCCGACACGACTTGGGCATTGGCGCCTGGATACGCCGCGGTGACCTGAACGGTTGGTGGCGTAATCTCGGGGTACTGCGCGACCGGCAACCCCTTGATGGAAACAGCGCCCGCAATCAATATCACAATCGCGATAACCGCTGAGAAGATCGGACGCTCAATAAAAAAACGACTCATGGGAATTTCCCTTATCCGTTGGAAGGATTGGTTGGCTGGTTCGATTTGCCGGGTTTCGCTCCTTCTTCCTTCCCGGATTCTTGCTTGGTTTCAGGAGGTTTCGTCCCCTCAGTGGGTGGCTTCCTCGGTGCAACGGGTTCAACCTTCACCCCAGGCCGGGCGTAAAGGATTCCTTCGATGACGACACGATCATCCTTCGCAAGCCCTTTCTCCACTACCCGCATGGTTCCCATCAATGGTCCGATCTTGATGTCCTTCCGGACAACCTTGTTGTCAGGCCCTACGACATAAACATACCGTCCCACCTGATCGAGGCTTATAGCCCTTTCCGGAACCAAAAGGGCATTTTTCTCGACCCGATCGGGAATGCGAATCTTCGCAAAAAACCCGGGAACAATGGTAAGGTCATCATTGGGAAACACAGCCCGAGCTTGCAACGTACCCGTATTGGGGTCCACCCGGTTGTCCACGTAGTCCAACTTCCCCTTGTGGGGATAGCCTTCCTCCGTGGCAAGCGCAAGCTCCACCGGTACGGTTCGTTTCGGCTGTAATTTTCCTTCTCGTTTTACCCCTTTCATCTCCTTCGCAACCTTTCTGAGATACCGAGCCACGTCCCGTTCGTTCACGTTAAAGTAGGCATAGATAGGATTCAAACTGACAATGGTCGTCAGAACGGTAGGACCTTTTGCCCCCACCAAGTTTCCGACATCTACCAGGTGTCGCGAAGCCTTGCCCGTTATGGGAGCATGAATTTTTGTATACGACAGATTTAATCTAGCTTCTTCCACCTTGGCTTCCGCCGCAGCAACCGCTGCCTTTGCCTTGTCGTACTCTGCCTTTGAGCGGAGATAGTCCAGCTCGCTGACTGCCTTTTTTCTGTAGGCCTTTTCCCGGCGTTGAAGATCGTTCTTAGCGAAGTTCAGAGACGACTTGGCATTCAAGAGTTCCGCTTCTGCCATGTGAAGCGCCGCAAGGTATTCCCTCGGGTCAATGGTAAAGAGAAGTTGGCCTTTTTTTACGATGTCCCCGTCCTCAAAATAGATTTTCTCCAACACGCCTTTTACGCGCGCTACCACTTCGACATTCTTAATCGCGGCGGTTCTACCCGTCATATAGAGATAAACTGTAACGTCCTGAACTTTCGGAGGAGATACGGTCACCTTCGGAGGAGGGGGAGGCGCGTATTTATTCTCCTTTTTCTTACATGATAGGGGCTGCCCTAAAAGAAAAGCTCCTAAAAGCAGCAAGAGCCCACCTTTTTTATGAAAATGCTGAAAAAACTTCATAGTTGAATGCCTCATTTTTCTTGGACCTTTTGTGGTGAAGGTTGTGTTTCGGATCGCTCGACGGCATCGGGGTCCCACCCGCCCCCCAGCGCCCTGTATAGTTTAACGAGATTCATGGCCGTTACGCCTTCCGCCTCCGCCAGGCTATTTTCCGCCTCGAAGAGGACACGCTCCGCATCCAACGTGCTCTGGAAATCCTTCAGACCTTCCTTGTAGAGGGTCAAAGAAAGGTCGAGTGTCCGTTTGGCCACCTCGACGGAGTGGCGTAAGTCGAGAACGCGCCGCTCCCCGTCCGCGTATTTGACCAGGGCGTCTTCGACCTCCTTCAATGCGTTCAAAACGGTCTTCTCGTACTTCAAGAGGGCCTGCTTCGTCCTCGCGTCCTCTACCTTGATGAGGCTCCGAACACTGCCGCCATTAAAAATGTTCCAGTTCAATCCCCCTCCAACCGAAAAGGTACGACTGCTCCAATGAAACGCGTCCGTCGCGTCGGTCGAGAGGAACCCGAAAAACCCCGCGATGGAGAGTCTCGGATAGAGATGGGAGGTAGCAATACCGATTCGCTCTGTCTGCGCGGCGAGCAGCCGTTCCGCTGCTCGGATATCGGGACGGCGCCGAATCAAATCCATAGGAATACCAACGGTAATCTTATCCGGGAGCATAGGAACAGGTTTCGGCTCCCTAAGAAGCTCCTTCAACGCCGAGGGAGATTTCCCAATCAGCACAGACAAGGCATGGATCGAATTTTCGATCTGGGTCCTCAGAAGCGGCAGTGTCGACTCCGAGATGGCCAGAACCTGTTCCGATTGGGCGACGTCCAGATCGGAAGCGAGCCCGTACTTGAAACGTGTCTGGGTTAGTTCGACGATCTCCCGCTGGGATTTGATATTATAAAGGGACGTGGCAAGCCGGGCCTGGGCGGTTCGAAGGGAAATATAGGCTTGAGCCACTTGCGCATAGACAGCAAGCATCACATCCGTCTTCAATTCCTGCGATGCCTCAAACGCCGCTTTCGCCGATGCGATTTGTCGCTTGATTCTCCCAAAGAGATCGATTTCCCACGTCGCCCCGATCTGAGACATATAATGATTGTAAAGATCGCCACCAGGATAAATGTCATTTTCGCTGGAGCGCTGGCGGTTGAACGAGGCCTGCACATCTATCTGTGGCATCCGTTGACCGGAGACGACCCCGATTTGGGCCCACGCCTCCTCCACGCGCGCGACGGCAATACGGATATCGTAATTATTCGTTTTGGCCTCGTTAATGAGCTGGTTCAAGATAGGATCATGGAAAACTTCCCACCACTTTTTTATCTTGGCCGGTTCGGGCGACAGGGCGGGATCCATTTCCAGAATGTCTTTCTGCCAAGAAGAGGGAACAGCGACATGGGGTTTCGTGTAGTTTGGCCCTACGGTCAAACATCCTTCAATTCCCAACATCAAAAGTAAAAGAAAGAAAAACATGGAAAGGGGTTTCTTCACTCCCTCAAATAATAATCTTTTTATCAAACACTCCCCCTCTCTGGATCGATAATCGTTTTTATCGTTTACAGGAAAACACTTTGAAAGTCAACATCCCCAATCCATGGGGAATTCCCCCATACTTCAGGAGTTCCAAAGGGGAGTTGGATGGATGGGCGGGGTTTATTTTTTGGTTTCAAGGGCTCTTTTCCCCATCATCTCACTCCTTGGCACACCCTTAGGGGTTCGACATACCCCTACCAGCTCTAAAGCCTCCGCCGGCTTCCTTCGACAAAAACCGATCCTCTCGCTACCTCACAAGATACTTTCTCGATCACGGTTTTGGGGGATGGCTCGTCCAAGTGTCACATTGACGGAAGGATAGAGAACTGGTAATTAATTGCCTTGAAGATGTTGATAGCTTCAAAAGAGTTTTCACTATTATTTGGAATATCACATCTTTTACAAAATACAAAGGGAGCCAATGAAGTCACTTCAAGAAAAGAAGTGTGTTGTCCTTACCACTTGCTTTTTTGCTTTTCTGCTTGTTTCTCCACCAGGCAGCCGTGCGATCATGCAGGCAGACTTGGTTGTCGTCAGGAAATCCGAGCATAAACTGTATCTCATCAAAGCCGGTAAGATTCTCAAAACTTACCATATCGCGCTCGGGGCACACCCTACGGGCCACAAGTTGAAAAAGGGGGACGGTCGAACACCGGAAGGAAGATATATTCTTGACTATAAAAACTCGCATAGCGCCTTTTACAAGTCAATTCATATCTCGTATCCCAATAAAGCAGACAGAGAACGGGCCAAAAAGGCACATGTCGACCCCGGTGGGGCCATCATGATTCACGGACAGAAGAATGGGTTGGGGTGGCTGACTTTCATCTCCCAACACCTCAACTGGACCAGCGGTTGTATCGCCCTCAGTAACGAAGATATGGACGAGGTATGGAATGCCGTGAAAGTTGGCACACCCATCGAGATCAAGCCTTGAGGAAAGGAAGTATGAGGCGTCGGGGCAAGTCCTTTCATTTTTTGATTTCCGGATGTGTTGCCCTGTCTTTTGTCACACGGGGGATAGCATCCACATCGAAACCCAGAGCTGGACTTCCATACAAGGCCGCCGAATTGTCAGGAGACCTGAAGTGCCCCCGGGATCCCGCGATGCGGATGAAACGATTCATGGAAGCCTACCGGCAGCTTCTCAAGGTGATGGGAACCGGTGAAGGTGGAAAAATGGATACACCGGAGAAACAGAAGGCCTATAAGACATACAAGTTTTATGAAAGGTGCCTTGAAAAATCCGGAGCGCTCGCGGCGGATACGGTCCAGAAACAGGCTGACTTCCTCGTATCCTGTCACGGAAGAATGGATCCTGCGCGGGACGTGATAACCCTCGATCTTTCCGTGAAGGAGAAGGAAGTATATGAAAGCCTGAAACGTGTGGAGATCTCCATACGCAGCGTCAACGGAAAAGAGTTCCTGCGCGCCATGAACAATCGGATGTCACAATGCGCTCCCATACCTCCCAACGCCTTTGGCCTGTATCCCGTCGGGGAAAACAAAGAGCTGTCGCAGGAAGAGATAAAAGATGCCGGAACGGGAGCGACGATTCCGGTCAAAAGCAGATACGGAAACCTGGTAAAAGGGTGTCGGACAAACTGGAATGATGGTATCCTCAAGGTCCACTGGCGGATTCATCCTGTGGGATGGGTATGTCCCGACGGCCAATGTTATGTTTTCGTGAAAGTTGTGAATCGGCGGGGAGAAGATTCGGGCTGGGTGCCTTGCTGCCAATTCAACATTGCCCGAAAAAGCGGGATATTAAAGTAACATCAGGCTTCGATATTCCTGCTGGCCTGCGGGTAAAAGGCAAAAGGGACCTTTTTCGGAAATGCCGCCGGAACGAGCCATTCGGTGTCAGACACATACGAGGAAACCTCGGAAGGAATTTGGGGAGACGGAGTGAAAACAGCCATCAAGGTTATCAGAATCTTCTTTCTACTTTTTTTCGTGCCCGCAATCCTGGCCCCATTGTCGGCCCATGCGTTTCAAACCCCGACGAAAGAGCTGGTCCTGGAGGCAAGCAAGCACTATATGGCCCACGCGAAAAAGGGGGTATATTTAAATGTCCTGGGGTCCTGGGTGGGAAACAACCCCCGATACAGAGACCCGATAAAAAAAGAGTTCGCGAAAAACTTTTCCGATCACGACATGACCCTCATTATGCCGGAGGGAACGGATCCGCATGAGCTGCTGCGGGAATGGAAAAAGGCGCGCCGTGAAATTTCACAATACCTCCGCCGAAAGTTGGCGGCGGAAGGGGCCACACCCGCGCAGGTGGAACGTGTCATCAGCTCGGTTAGCATCTACCCGCCTCAGCAATTGATCGATGGGGGACTGCCGAGTGGGGCCTCCAAAAAAGAGGTGATGAAGTTTTTCGATACCATTGATAACGGGAAAAGGCTGACACCGAATCTTGCCAATGAGGAGCTCGAAGGTCTTTTCGGGCCGGGGAGCAAGGCATATCGTCAACATTATGAAAGCAAGGCTGGCCGCGTTCTTTATCGTGACGGTAACACGGTAAGAATCGGTTTTACGGATCTGCAGCATTTGCGCGAGGGGTATGGAAAATTTACCCTGAAGGGTTCTGCAAATCTTGCCGATCAGTTTTCCATGAAGATTTCCGAGGCCATTGAGAAAAGTGAAGCCAAGGACGCAGGAAAGAACCTGGGGAGGCTGATAACCTTTTTCAAAAAAACAAAGAGTCTTGCCCGGGTTGAGCACACCAGCGAGGCGGAGAAGGTTCTGAGAAGGATTCAGGGAGATTTTGCCCATGTTGAATCAGTCATCAAGCAATCTCCTTCCCTGAACGCCGAATCCATCACACATCTCTACGAAACTTGGTTTGAACGGAACAAGTTGGATCTTGAAAAGGCAATAAGCAGTATCAAAACGGAAATAGGGCTGTACAAACTGCTACCCAATACGACCAATCCTGAAGAAATCCGGCTGATTCGCCGGATGCTGGAAAGAAAATCGTCAAACTGGACGCATTTCCTTGAAAGACTTGACAAGTGGAAACGGGGTGCCGGAAATATCCCGTGGAAAGGTATCGTCAAGGGAATCAATGTTATTATATTCACCATTGAAACCAAGGGGCTGATAGACATCTATAACAGGGATGGGCTGAAGGCGGCAATGGATCACCTTGCCCACCTGAGTGTCGTTCTCTCGCTGAATTTACCTCAATCCCTCCTGTATATGATGGGGGACCTTTCGTTCAATCTCGTCAAGCAGGGAATGTCCGGGGTCGTGACGCAATTTCAATCGTGTGAGCAGCTGCTGGCGGGCATTTCCCAGATGCCGGGTCATGCCAAGGTGAATGAAGGGACGGACATCGAGCTCCTCGCTCGGGAAATCGTTTATGAAGATGAGCTGGAAAAGACTCTGCTGAAACAGGTTGATATGGCTGTTGAGAGGGAATTTACGTCATCAACGGAAAAGGAGGTCAAAGGAGGGCTTCGGGAAAAGCTGATGAATCGTTGCATGCCCTGGTTGATCCGGATGTGGCGGCACGAACGTGACGGGATGCTCGGAGAGCTTCTGAATGCCAAGAACGAAATAGATTGTCTAATGGGGGCAAATATTATCACTCTGAGCGCAAAAATCTTTCCCGATGGAACAGCGAAGAATCGGGTGGGTATCTCTGTTTCTCCCAGCCAGGGCCGTCGAACGATTCTGGATGCCCTTCAGAGATACCAGGACAGGCTTCAGGACCTGGGTGGCAGGGAACGCCTGGGGAAGTTGAACCTTCAGGAACGGGTTCAGTGGGTTGTGGATGGGAATCCCCTTCCGATGGTCACCCGTGAATTTGACATTTCAGGTATCGGGAGTCTGTTGCTGGATCCGGACAGCAGAAAAGATTTTATTCTTGAGGGGGCAGGGCCCCACCGCATCGAATTAAATTATCAGCTAATTGTCTCCCCTTTGAGAGGACTCAGCTACGCGCCCGACCTTCACGGTTATATGAACCGGCTCTATGGCAGGTATAAGAATGCCTCGAGGATCGTACTCGATGAATCGACAGTGCTATTGCGGGTAGAAGGACCGGCACGAGTAGGGGTAGGTGAAACGGTTGCCTTTCACGTAAAAGCGGAGGGCTTCAGGAAAGGAAAATCCGGCTTCAGATTCCTTTGGTATGAAGGGGAAACCCTGCTTCAATCGGCTGGTCCCAGGCTTACCTGGCAACCCTCCGAGGTAAAGCGCTACAAATTGAGAGTGGTTCTGCTTTACCATGGAAAGAAAACGGCGGAGACAACCTTCCGGGTCCGGGCATACCAACCTGTGGCCATGGAGTTTCATCTAACAGACGATCGGAGCGGAAAGCCGGTGAACGAGGCGCGGGTTACCTTGAAAAGAGCGGGATCCGAAGACCAGGGAATAAGCGCCCATGGAAGGGATGGAATCGTCCGTTTCCGCAACATTCAGCCGGGTCTATATCATTATGTGGTGACCGCGGTGGGCTATAAGCGTTTTCAGGGACAGGACACCTTTACCCGAACGGGGGTACAGACCATTCGTATGACGCCCGGGAGCTCTCCGGAAATAAAAGCAAAGAATAAAACTCCGGACATTGTGAAAGGGGAGGAAAAACTGCTGACGTTCAAATTGAGCCGACAGCAGATCGTTATGGGGTTGAACCAGAATGTTGCATTAAGTGCCACGGTAATAACGGGCAAAGATCCGGTCCTGATTCCCAAAAATGTAACCTCGAAGGTGTCCTGGACCACGGACAATCCAGATATCCTTCTACAAACACGGGGAGGAATTATCGTTAGCGGCAACCGGGAAGGAACAGCCGTCGTCCAAGCCACCTATACAACAGACAGTGGCCAAACCCGCACGGCTTTCTGCCGGGTAACGGTCCAAAACCTTTCAGGCTCCCTTCCTTCGATCGATTTTACCCTCTCTCCGGACAAATCCTCCTATCAAACCGGCGATCCCATCACCTTTACCGAGAAGATCCATGCGAAAAACATGGACGATTACCAGTTCACCTGGTACCTCGGGGGGGTGGAAATGCAAGGGCCGTCCGTCACGTACGCCTTCCGTGAGCCGGGAACCTACGTCGTGAGATTGGTTGTTAAGTCAAACTTGACTGGAAAGGAGGACGCCTTTTCCAGATCGATCCATGTCGAACCTTCAACCACGCCGGCCCCGTCTTCGAAAGACAAACCGTATTTCATCATGACCCCGAAACCCTATTCCGTGGGCCAGAAAATTCATTTTACGGTCATGAACGCATCGGCCTTGCAGATCTCATATTGGGTAGTGAAACACGGAAGAGGAACTCCGGAAAAAATCGACAACAAATCACCCGATTTTTCCTTCACCCCAGAGAGGGAGGGGAAATACGGAATCGCCGTGGTCTATTTCCAATCCCCAGATGACCGAAGCATCCGTTCATTGACACGGTGGATCGAGGTGAAATCAGAAAAGGGGAATTCAACTGGGATCAACAACGGAATCCTCGCATCCAGGAGAAACCGTTTTGTCATGAAGAAAATCCCTGGCGCTCCCATCACCCGGGTTTGCTCAAGCTATTGGCGGCCTGATTTGCATGGAAAAGGTTCCTGGACCAAACCCATCGCTTTTCAAAGAATTTCCGGAACGAGGAAGATCCTTTTGAGAACGGGGCTTCAGAGTGATGGATACAACACGGGTTGGCTCGTTTTCGTGCCCGATGGCAGGAACGAGATTCAGTTCAGGGTTTACCACTTTGATTTTTCGCGAAAGCAAGGGGTTCAGGCGTATGGCGGCACCCTGAATCTCCATGGAAAAAGGGTTGATCCGAATGGTCTTTCATTTGTGAAGGTCCTTACCCGCGCCACGATTGTCGAATGGAAGGCGACCGACGGAAGTGTGGGAAGGGTCCGTATCTCCAAATACCCCCGTTTCAGAAACTCTGTGGAAGGCGGCATCAGGGAATTATTTTTTACGAACGGCGGGGGGAACAAGGATGAGCCGGCCGGGAATCATGCCTGGACCTCCTGGAAAGTCATTGCCCCGGGGGTTGAACAAAGGTTTGACGAAAATTGGCGTTGTGAACTGAAGGTTTCACCAGCCGTTCTCCATGTTGACATCGTCATGAAAACGAAAGGGCTTGAAAACCTGACCTACATAGTGGACAGGTTCGGGAATATAAATACAAAACTTGAGAAAAAGAAGAACTATGTTATGAGAGTGGGTCCTGGAAATCATTGTCTCCCGTTGCCGGACAGTCGGTCTGCGACGGATAAAAAAGTATTGGGGTATCGTTATTATTTTTGGGTTTACGATGCGAAATCAAAACGGCTGGTAAACCTGCCACCCATTCTTGGAAAAAAAGGGGAAAACAAGGTTAAGTCAGCCCTTGATGATGCTCAAAACAATGATCAGGAAGAGGTAAACCTGCAACTGCTCGAATACAAAAGCGCTATATGGGCAGCACGATTGAGAAACGGTTCCTTGCAGATTGCCGGGGAACAGAACAATCGAGAGGCGTGGCAAAAGGATGATTGGAAAACAATCGAAACCCACGTAAATTCTTTTACCGGCGTGGGAACGGGACAGGGACCTCTGGTGGTCTATAACAAGCAGGGGCGCTGGACGGCCATTCTGCTCGATAGGATGAGTGGTCATATCATCAAAAAGGTTTCGACAAGCAAGAAGATAATCTTGCCTGGAAGCGGTAGGCGATTCGGAGCCACGATCAGGGTCGGGAACAAATGTTACGATTTCTCATCCAGCAACCGGACTCGAACACCGGAAGTGGATTGCAGAACGCATCTTTATACGGGCGGGATGCTCCCATAAAAAAAGTCATAAAAGGGGAAAATTTGATGACGCGTAGAATCTTGAAACGAAACAAGGTGAAGAGGGGACTGGTGGTTGTGGTTATCGTGTTTGCCTGCCTGTTCCCATTACGGGTCTATGCCGAATCTGCCCAAGGTATTCTCGATGAGGCCTATTCGGACTACAAGGCAGGGAACTATCAACGTTCCCTTCAAAACATTAATGATCTCTTCAGCTATAGCAAGCCCGACAATATTCAAAAGGCAACAGCCTGGAAGATTGCGGCACTGGATTATTTTTATCTCGGCAGGAGAAAAATGGCCGAATCCGCGTTTCAAAAGCTCTTAAAGATTTCACCCGGTTTTTCGTTTCCGGCAGCTGAGTATCCGGAAAGTGTGGTCCAGTTTTTTACGCGTATCTCCCCCCCAAGCCCTGCCAACAGCCCCGATGTCTCTTCGGATACGTTATCCCCGGGAATTCTTAAAAGCAAACCCTCCAGACCCTGGGTCGTAAACAGCTTCGGACGGATATTCCAGTGGACGGGAAGCAAGTGGATGACCATGCCTGGAAAAGCCACGGATATTGGGATCGGGGGCAAGGGCTTCGTCTGGATTACCGGTATTGACAAGGTTTACGGCGGTCATGGCATCTATCGCTGGGAGCATGGAAGATGGATGCGCGTCCCGGGGGGAGCGGTGCGGATTGATGTGGGCCCCCACGGCAACGCGGGGGTTGTCAACAGTTTCGGTGAGATTTTTCGGTGGACTGCAGGAAAATGGGAGAAGCTGCCCGGCTTGGCGAAAGACATCGGTATCGGAAACAATGGAGCCATGTGGATAATTGGATCTCATGAGGTCAAAGGCGGGTATGAAATCTACCGCTGGAAGAATTGGAACTGGGAAAGGATTCCGGGCGGGGCCGTTCGGATCGACGTGGCACCGGATGGTCGACCCTGGGTCGTAAACAGCTTCGGACAGATATTCCAGTGGACGGGAAGCAAATGGATGACCATGCCCGGCAGGGCCCGGGACATCGGGATCGGGAATGACGGAACCGTATGGTCAATCAGCACCCAAAAGGTCAAGGGCGGATATGCGATTTATCGCTGGGTAAAAGGGATTTGGCAAAACATCCCCGGTGGCGCCATAACCATTTCCGTGGGAGGTGGAAGTCCCGAGGCCGGCCCCCCGGGCAATAGCCATCAAAGTGCCAATCTGATTAACGGTGATTTTGAAGAGGGCCGACCGGCAGGAGTCTTCATCACACTTGGAGCCGGATCGAAGGACTTACCGGGATGGCGTATTGAACAAGGATCAGTCGATGTCGTTGGGACCTATTGGAAAAGCAAGGCAGGTAGACGTTCCATTGATCTGTGCGGGAATTCCTACGGAATACTGTCGCAGACGATTGCAACCATTCCCGGGGAATCCTATCAAATCAGTTTTGACCTGTCCGGCAACTATGTCCGGACAGGGATCAAAATTCTTCAGGTAAAGGCCGGCGAAACCGTTAAAACATTCAGCTTCGATACAAGAGGACACGACGCGCAACACATGGGTTGGCGAAGAGAAAAAATGAGATTTACCGCCGTCTCAAACAGAACAAAACTTCTTTTTATGGCTCCGAACGACAGCAATGACCCGAATTGCGGCCCGGTCATCGACAATGTACGTGTCAGCCCGGCCGATTAAGAGAAAACACGTGCCCTGTTACGTCAAAAGATTCATCGGCTATCTATGTTTCAGCCTTTCCCTAGCGCTTGTGGCAGGACCTTTTACCGGTGTTTACGTGGTAAAGGAAGTAACGGTCAAAAAGAGTCTTCCTGTCTATCGTTTAGGGGCGGGCGGCAGCGGGATCAGCGGGACGCAAAGGGCAATGGAAATCAATGTCACGAAACGGATAACCGCTCCCCTCCCCTGGTTCGAGCCGATGCGGTATTTGTTGGTTGGTCTTTCTCTTTTCATCGGGATATGGGCCATAAGCGGTATCTACAAACGATGGCCGGGAATCCATTTAACCCCTCGTCCGTGGATCTGGCTGGGAGATGGCATTTGTATTATTTTCCTTAGCTTGGCGGCATTCTGTGCAGGAGAACACCTTGGAGTGGAGTATTTTAGAATGCTTCCCTCTTTCAACGATGAGAAAGCCTTCGGATGGATCGCTCTCGTGTACGTTCCCGTAGCGGCCATTCTTGCCCTGTTTTCCTCACAGCAGTTTGGACAGAGTATTGAAATCGGAACGGATGGAATCACTGTTTATTCTCAAGACAAACCGGTTTTTCTTCCTTGGAATCACGTAACAGGTTTAAATCCAAGTAATTCCTATATCCCTGTTGAGAGGATCGGAGGTGTTTGGCCCAGGAAGTTGCAGACAAAGCTGCGTATTGAAACCCTGGAAGAAACCGTGACCCTTGCCGAACCGGGACCCAAAAAGACGAAAGAGAAAATCATTGCCGCACTCCTTCGGAATGCCCCCGAAACGTTGCGGCATGACATCAAAACGTTGAAGGAGAACTGGTAACACCTGACGGCCTATGACGACGGCATCACCTGTTCTTATCTCGTGCAACCGCTATTTTCCAACTTCACCGTTAAGAATACCAGGAAGCCGAAAAAGCTCACCGGCAATGTAAATGCGTCTTTCTGTCCCATAGTTCCCATTTATCACGGAAATCATTCGAAATAAAAATACCCTTGACACGTCAAAGGGTGTTCTCTATAAGAGGTCTAAGCGATCATGAAGATCGTGTGATAAAAGATTATCTGTAAATACCAAAATTGATGGACCAGGAAGGTCGTGCGGAGGGAATCCGCGGACATCCTGGTCTTTTTGTCGAGGGGAGGAGGTCATGGGGAAAATCGCCCGATGGGGGAAGCTGGCACTGGGGCTTGCCCTCTTTCTGATCCCGTTTTCCGTGTGGGCGAAGCCGGTCTCCATCGACCGCTACGTCATCGGGGATCGGAAGGACTGGGGATTCCCCGCGCCCTATTTCCACTATCCACGCGGGCCGGGCTACCTCCGGATGAGCATGGTCTTCGACACGCTGATCTGGAAGGACGCCAAGGGGTTCGTCCCCATGCTCGCCGAGACGTGGCGCTACGACCCCGGCCGCCGCGCCTACATCTTTGAGCTGAACCCCCGCGCGAGATGGCACGACGGCCGGCCGGTCACGGCGGTGGACGTGGTCTTTACCCTCGCCTACATGAAGCGGCACCCCTATCCCTGGATCGACCTCTCCCACGTGGCGGGGGGCGAGGCGGTCTCCCCCCACCGGGTCGTGATCCGACTGAAACGGCCCTACGCCCCGTTCCTGGAGGACGTGGCGGGGAGCATGCCGATCCTCCCGAAACACCTCTGGGAAACAACCACCCCAAAGACCATCGACCGGAAGAAGGCGGGGATCGGGTGCGGGCCGTTTATACTCAAGGGCTACGATCCGGCGGAAGGGGCCTACGCCTTCGCCGCGAATCCCCGCTACTACCGGGGGACCGTCACGGTCAAGAGCCTCCTCTTCCGGAAGGTCAACGATCCCGTCTTCGCCCTCCTTCGGCGAGATGTCCAGGCCGCGGCGGTGCCTCCCGAGGCGGCCTCTCTCCTTGAAAAGAAGGGCTGCACCGTCATGTCCAGCCCCACCTACTGGGTCCTGAAGCTCCTCGTCAATCACAAGCGTTTTCCCATGGATGACCGCCGTTTCAGGCGAGCCCTCCTCTATGCCGTCGATCGGAAGCTGCTGGTGAAAACGGTGCTTCACGGATTCGGCGCCGTGGCGTCCCTGGGCTTACTTCCGCCCCAGAGCCCCTGGTTCAACCCGAACCTCCCCAAGGTTTCCTGCGACCCGGCCGAGGCCCGGAAGCTCCTGAAGGCCTTTCCCAAGGTTCCCCCCCTCACGCTCCTGACACCGGGGAGCTTCAGCCGGGCGGCCGAGCGGATCCGGCAGGACCTGGCGCGCGTGGGGCTTCGCCTGGAGGTTCAAACCATGGAGGAGACGGCCATCGACGCCCTGATCCGGAAGGGGGCTTACGACCTGGCCTTAAGCGGGCACGGGGGGCTGGGCGGCGATCCGCGGATCCTCAACGACGTCATCGCGGGGGACTTTATCCTGTCGGAGCGTTTCACGGAGGACCCAAGGCTGAACCTGCTCTTGAAAAAGAACCTGGAGACCATGGACCCGGCGAAACGCCGCCGG
>Ga0256914_1001560_pt1 | contig 20375 bp, 35 predicted proteins | sample HulkmetaG_FD_191571 | JGI IMG/M metagenome (GOLD analysis project Ga0256914, IMG submission 191571) | Hydrothermal chimney microbial communities from Main Endeavour vent field at the Juan de Fuca Ridge, Pacific Ocean - Hulk | ecosystem: Environmental > Aquatic > Marine > Hydrothermal vents ... | reverse complement strand
AAGGAGAGAGACCGATGGCGAAGCAGAAATACGAACGCACGAAGCCGCATCTGAATGTGGGTACGATGGGGCACATCGACCATGGGAAGACGACGCTGACGGCAGCGATCACGAAATACTGTGCGCTGCGCGGTTGGGGTCAATACACACCGTTTGACGAAATTGACAAAGCGCCGGAAGAACGGGAACGCGGCATCACGATCAACATTGCGCATGTGGAATACGAAACGGAAAAGCGGCACTATGCGCATGTGGACATGCCGGGGCACCGGGACTACATCAAGAACATGATCACAGGTGCGGCGCAGGTTGACGGCGCCATTCTGGTGGTGGCAGCGCCGGATGGGCCGATGCCGCAGACGCGGGAACACATCTTGCTGGCGCGGCAGGTGGAAGTGCCGGCGATTGTGGTGTTTCTGAACAAAGTGGACATGATGGACGACCCGGAGTTGTTGGAGCTGGTCGAGTTGGAAGTGCGGGAATTGCTGAACGAGTATGGGTATCCGGGCGACGAAACGCCGATTGTGAAAGGGTCGGCGCTGCAAGCGTTGCAGAGCGAGAGCAAAGACCCGGATGCGCCGGAATACCAACCGATTGGCGAATTGCTGCGGGTGATTGACGAATACATTCCGGAGCCGGAGCGCGAAGTTGACAAACCGTTCATGATGCCGATAGAAGATGTGTTTAGCATCAAAGGCCGTGGGACGGTAGTGACGGGACGGATTGAGCGCGGGAAGATCAAGGTTGGTGAACCGGTCGAGATTGTGGGGCTGCGCGACAAAGTGATGAACACAGTGGTGACGGGCGTAGAGATGTTCCACAAGCAATTGGACGAAGGGATTGCGGGCGACAATGTAGGGTTGTTGTTGCGCGGGATCGGCCGGGATGAAGTAGAGCGCGGGATGGTCGTAGCAGCGCCTGGGAGCATCACGCCGCACAAGAAATTCAAGGCAGAGGTATATGTGTTGAAGAAAGACGAAGGGGGGCGGCACAAGCCGTTCTTCAACGGATACCGGCCGCAGTTCTACATTCGGACGACGGATGTAACAGGGACGATCAAATTGCCGGACGGGGTAGAGATGGTGATGCCCGGGGACAATGTGAACCTGGAAGTGGAACTGCTGAAGCCGGTTGCGCTGGAGCAAGGGAGCAAATTTGCCATCCGAGAGGGTGGTTTGACCGTCGGTGCCGGTGTGGTCACCGAGATTCTGGACTGAGGTGCAATATGGCGAAGCAGCGAATTCGCATCCGTTTGAAGGCCTACGATCATCGGGTCCTTGACCAATCGGCCAAACGCATTGTTGAAGCCGCGGAGCGTACAGGTGCGCGGGTGGTTGGCCCTGTGCCCCTACCGACCAAAATTGAGCGCTTCACTGTGCGGCGTTCGACCTTCATTGACAAAGATTCGCACGAACATTTTGAAATCCGCACCCACAAACGGCTGATTGATGTTTTGGACCCTGACGCCAAAACCATTGACATGCTGATGCGCTTGAACCTGCCTGCGGGTGTGGATATTGAAATTAAACTTTAGAAGAAACATAGACAATCTGCTTCACATCGGGTAGAATTGACGGGCTTTGCCTTAAGTCTGTCATGCTGGGGAGGGCGCCGCAGCAGGCGCTCTCCCCGGCAGAGTGCATACCACTGGCACAGGCAACAGCAGCAGGGTTCCTGCTGGTGTGAGTTCCCCCTGAGTAAGAGCAGCACCGACGCGCGAGCGCACAGACCAGCGCCTTATCGCTCGCGGCGGGCTGTTGACTGCTGAGGGGCGGGATGATGCGGCTCAAGCCCAGGCCGACAGTCCCGAGAAACTTTGAGAAGAAGGAGAACAACCGAGATGTTCAAAGGGCTCATTGGCAAGAAGATCGGCATGACCCAGATCTTCGATGAAGATGGCGCGGCCATTCCCGTGACCCTCATCGAGGCTGGGCCTTGCTACGTTACCCAGGTGCGCCGCCCGGAGAAGGATGGTTACTCCGCGGTGCAATTGGGCTTTCAAGAGGTCAACCCCAAGCGGTTGACCGGCGGACAGTTGGGTCACCTGAAGCGAGCCGGTGTGCCGCCGGTGCGTTATTTGCGGGAGTTTCGGGTCAAAGACCCGGACGTCAAAGAAGGTGACGTGGTGACGGTGGAGCGGTTCGCGGTTGGCGAGCGCGTGGATGTCACCGGCACCAGCAAGGGCCGAGGTTTTCAGGGCGGCGTGAAGCGCTACGGCTTCGCGGGCGGCCCCAAGACCCACGGTCAATCGGACCGCTGGCGCGCGCCTGGTTCGCGTGGCGCCACCTCGACCCCAGGTCGCACCCTGAAGGGCACCCGAGGCCCCGGCCACATGGGCAACGCCCGTGTGACGGTGATGGGCCTTGAGGTGGTCCTGGTGGATCCGGAACGCAATCTGTTGGCCGTGAAGGGTGGAGTGCCTGGCCCCAAAGGTGGCCTGGTGCTCATCCGTGAGGCCCGGAAGAATTAGGGATTCGGAGCAGAGCCATGAAAGTGGATGTGTATAACATGGAAGGGCAAAAGGTGCGCGAGGTCGAACTGCCCGCGTCCATCTTCGAGGCCCCCATTCGGCCAGATTTGATGCATCAGGCGTACGTGCGCCAAATGGCCAACGCCCGCTTGGGCACCCATAGCACCAAAACGCGCGGCGAAGTGTCGGGCGGCGGGCGCAAGCCCTGGCGCCAAAAGGGCACCGGCCGCGCCCGGCAGGGCTCCATCCGCTCGCCGCAGTGGGTCGGCGGTGGCAAGGTGCACACGCCCAAGCCGCGCAAATATACCCTGGATATGCCCAAAAAGATGCGTCGGGCGGCCTTGCGTTCCGCCCTCTCGGTCAAGGCGGCAGAGGCCAGCATCGTGGTGGTGGACGACCTCAAACTCGACGAGCCAAAAACCAAAGCCATGGACCAGGCCCTGAAGCAGTTGGTCGGCGAAGACGCCACCGCATTGATTCTGCTGCCCGAAAGCCCCAGCCGCAGCGAGCAATACGACATTGTGGCCCGCTCGGCCAACAACTTGCCGTACGCCAAGACGCTGGTGGCCAATTACCTCAACATCCGTGACCTGCTGGGCTACGACAAAGTCGTGATGCCCGTCGCAGCCCTGGATGTGATTACCGCGTTCTTGGGATGAGGAGGGCGAAATGACCACGATTTACGACGTCTTGCGTCGCCCGATTATCACCGAAAAATCCAACTACCAGCACAAGGCCCTCGGCCAATACGTGTTCGAGGTTGCCGAAGACGCCACCAAGCCAATGATCAAAGAGGCGGTGGAGACGCTGTTTGATGTGACGGTGGAAAAAGTTCGGGTGATGAACATGCCGGCGAAGCGAACCCGGCGGTGGCGCAGCCGCCGCATGGGCATTCGCCGCCGCGGCTATAAAAAAGCCATTGTGACCTTGGCCCCCGGTGAGACGATTGACATCTTTGAAGGGGTGAAGTGATGGGTATCAAGAAATTCAAGCCGATTACGCCCGGCCGCCGTGGCATGTTGGGCTATACCTTTGAGGAAATCACCAAGACCAAACCAGAGCGCTCGTTGATTGAGCCGCTCAAGAAACACGCGGGTCGGAACGCCTACGGGCGGGTGACCGTGCGCCATCGCGGCGGCGGAAACAAGCGCTACTACCGCATCATTGACTTCAAGCGCGACAAGCGCGGCATCCCCGCCAAAGTGGCCGCGATCGAATACGACCCCAACCGCACAGCCCGCATCGCCTTGCTGCACTATGCCGATGGCGAAAAGCGCTACATCATCGCCCCCCTGGGGCTCAACGTCGGCGACGTGGTCATGGCAGGCCCTGAGGCTGAAATTCGCCCTGGCAACGCCATGCCCATCGCCAACATCCCCACGGGCACCATGATCCACAACATCGAACTCTACCCCGGCAAAGGCGGCCAATTGGTGCGGGCAGCGGGTTCCTCCGCGCAACTGTTGGCCAAAGAGGGCGACTACGCGCACATCCGCCTGCCCTCGGGCGAAGTGCGCTTGGTGCGCCAAGAATGCTACGCCACCATTGGCCAAGTGGGCAACGTGGAACACAGCAACATCAAATTGGGAAAGGCCGGCCGCAAGCGCCATATGGGCATCCGCCCTACCGTGCGCGGCTCCGCGATGTCGCCGCGGGACCATCCCCACGGCGGTGGCGAAGGCCGTCAGCCCATTGGCTTGCCTGGCCCCAAATCGCCCTGGGGTAAGCCCACCCTGGGCGCAAAGACCCGCCGAAACAAAAAGACCGATAAATACATCGTGCGTCGGCGCAGCAAGAAACGCCGCTAAGCGCGTGGGTTTGGTTGGAGGTTGAAACTATGGGACGTTCCCTAAAGAAAGGGCCTTACGTAGACCCGAAGTTATTGCGCAAGATCGAAGAGATGAACGCCCGCGGCGAAAAGAAGGTCATTCGCACCTGGAGCCGCGATAGCACCATCTTTCCCCAAATGGTAGGGCATACCATTGCGGTGCACAATGGCCGCCGCCACGTGCCGATTTACATCACCGAAAACATGGTCGGCCATAAATTGGGTGAGTTTGCCCCCACGCGGACCTTCCGTGGGCACATCGTCGAGAAAAAGAAGAAGAGGAGATAGGCTATGGCGATCGATGTCCGCGCAAAGGCGCGTTACGTGCCTGTTTCACCCTATAAAGCGCGCCGGGTCATCAACCTGGTGCGGGGCAAGGACGCACAAGAAGCGTTAGACATCCTGCGCTTCATGCCGCACAGCGCGGCGCGTCCGGTGTATAAACTCATCGCTTCGGCCATCGCGAACGCCGAAGAAAACTTCGGTTTGAACCGTGAGGACCTTTACATCTATCGCATCTTTGCAGATGAAGGCCCTACCCGCAAGTGGCGACGCTTCGGCGCTCGGGGGCGCTTTAAACCCATTCTCAAGCGCTCCTCGCACATCACCGTGATCCTGCGCGAGCACGAAGAAGAGGTATAGGAGTCATTTTATGGGTCGCAAAGTACATCCGATTGGCTTTCGTCTGAAGATCAACAAAACCTGGGAAGCCCGCTGGTATGCGGAAGGCCCCCAGTACGCGGAGCAACTCCATCAGGATTTGGCCATCCGCAAACTCATCCGCCAACAAGCGCCCCGGGCTGGCATTTCGCGCATTGAAATCGAGCGCTTCCCGGCCAAGACCAAAGTGACGGTGCATACCGCCAAACCGGGGATCTTGATCGGCCGCAAAGGCGCCACCATCAAACAACTGCGCGCCGCGCTGGAAAGCCTGGTGGGCTCCAAAGTGGATGTGGACATCAAAGAAATCAAAAACCCCGACCTGGATGCCTACCTGGTTGCCCACAACATCGCCGACCAGTTGGAGCGGCGGGTGAGCTACCGCCGGGCGATGCAACGGGCCATCCAGCAGGCCATGCGTCAAGGCGCCAAGGGGATCAAAATCCAAGTCTCGGGGCGTTTGGCTGGTGCGGAAATGGCGCGCACCGTGTGGCTGCGCGACGGCCGCGTGCCGCTGCAAACCCTGCGGGCTGATATTGACTACGCCAAGGCGGAAGCCCTCACCACGTACGGCCGCATCGGCGTCAAAGTGTGGATTTACAAAGGTGATGTGCTGCCCGAGGTCGAAGAAGAAGCCCCTGTGGCGACCGAAGGCGTGTATGTGAGCGAGTAACGGCGGTGTTGCCGCTGAAGAGGAGTGAGAAATCATGTTGATGCCCAAACGCGTCAAATACCGCAAGCAGATGCGCGGCCGCATGAAGGGCAAAGCCTCGCGGGGCGCAGAGGTGCACTTCGGCGACTACGGCCTTCAGGCCTTAGAGCCGGGTTGGATCTCCGCCCGCCAAATCGAGGCCGCCCGCCGGGCGATGGTGCGCCACATGCGCCGCCGTGGTAAAATCTGGATTCGCATTTTCCCCGACAAGCCGGTGACCAAAAAGCCGGCCGAAACCCGCATGGGTTCCGGCAAAGGGAATGTGGAACTCTGGGTGGCGGTGGTCAAACCGGGACGGATTATGTTCGAAATCGCCGGGGTGCCCGAGTCGGTGGCCCGTGAGGCCCTGCGGCTGGCTTCCCACAAACTCTCGGTGAAGACCAAAATCGTCGTCCGAGAAGGGTTGGAGGAAGCATGAAAGCCTCAGAGATTCGCAAACTCTCAACCGAGGAAATCGAGGCGCGGCTGGCTGAAGCGCGGGAAGAGCTCATGCACCTGCGCTTTCAGAAAACCACCGGCGAACTGGTGGATACCAATGCCTTGCGCCGGACCCGTCGCCTGATTGCCCGCTACCTCACCATCTTGCGAGAGCGGGAACTGGAAGCATACGCAGAGGAAGGTGAAGCATGAACAAGCGTCGGCGACTAACGGGTGTGGTCATTTCCGACAAGATGGATAAAACGGTTGTGGTGCGGGTAAGCCGCTCCTACCGGCACCCCTTGTATAAAAAGGTGGTGCATACCCACAAGAACTACAAGGCCCACGACGAACTGGGAGCCCAAGTGGGCGATCAGGTGCGCATTGTGGAAAGCCGCCCGATTTCCAAGACCAAACACTGGGTGGTAGAAGCCATCGTGCGCCGCGCCCGCGGCAATGAAGATGTCGTGGTCCAGCAGGAGGCCGAGGCATGATTCAGCAAGAATCGCGCTTGAAGGTTGCTGATAACACCGGCGCCAAAGAAATTTTGGTGATCCGCGTGTTGGGCGGTTCCAAGCGCCGCTACGGTCGCGTGGGCGACGTGGTGGTGGCGACGGTCAAATCGGCCACCCCCAACGGCTCTGTCAAAAAGAGCGACATCGTGCGGGCAGTCATCGTGCGGTGCGCCAAAGAATGGCGCCGCGAAGACGGTTCCCACATCCGCTTCGACGACAACGCCGCCGTCATCCTTGACAACGACGGCGTCAACCCCAAGGGAACCCGCATTTTCGGGCCGGTGGCGCGGGAACTGCGCGAAAAAGGCTTTATGAAAATCGTCTCCCTGGCCCCTGAAGTGTTGTAAGGAGTGTGAGCCGTGAAGGTGAAGATTCGAAAAGGCGACACGGTAGAAGTCATCACCGGCCGCGACAAAGGCAAACGGGGCGAGGTGATTCGCGTGCTTCCCAAAGAAGGGCGCGTGGTGGTCCAGGGCGTCAATATTCGCAAAAAGCACCAGCAGCAGGTGCAGGCCCAGGGGCGCACCATCACCCCCGGCATCATTGAATTCGAAGCCCCTGTGGATATTTCGAACGTGATGTTGGTGTGCCCGAAATGCGACGAGCCCACGCGGGTGGGCGTTCGCCGCACCGATGGCATCGTAGAACGCATCTGCAAGCGTTGTGGCGCGGTGATTGATTAGGCCGGTGAAGGAGAGAGAAACCATGATGCGCTTGGAAGAAAAATACCGAAACGAAGTGGTGCCGGCCTTGATGAAATCGTTGAACTTGAGCAACATCATGCAAGTGCCGCGCATCACAAAGATCGTGGTCAATATCGGCCTGGGCGAGGCCCTGGATAACCCCAAGGCCTTGGACTATGCCGTCCAAGATCTGATGACCATCACCGGGCAAAAGCCCATCATCACCAAAGCCCGAAAGAGCATCGCAGCCTTCAAACTGCGTGAAGGGCGCCCCATCGGCGTCAAGGTGACCCTGCGAGGCGATCGCATGTGGGCTTTCTTAGACCGGTTGATGAACGTCGCCCTGCCTCGGGTGCGCGACTTTCGGGGCGTTTCCCCCAACGCCTTCGATGGCCGCGGCAACTACACCTTAGGCATTCGGGAACAACTCATCTTCCCCGAAATTGACTACGACAAAATTGACAAAGTGCGCGGCATGGAGGTCACCATTGTGACCACAGCCCGCAACGACGAAGAAGGCCGGCAATTGTTGTCCTTATTGGGTATGCCGTTTAGGAAGGAAGGGTAGCCATGGCCAAGAAGTGCATGATTTATCGCGAACAACGCCGGAAGTACCCCACCCGGGTGCGCAACCGCTGCCGCATTTGCGGCCGCCCCCGTGGCTACATGCGCAAATTTGGGGTGTGCCGGATTTGTTTCCGCGAACTGGCCTTAGAGGGTAAAATCCCCGGCGTGACCAAGGCATCTTGGTAGTCGGGCGGAGGTGGTAACGATGACGATGACCGATCCCATTGCGGATATGTTGACGCGCATTCGCAACGCGCAAATGGCGGGGCATGCCCAGGTGGAAATGCCCAGTTCCAAAATGAAGGTGGCCATTGCCCGCATCCTCAAGGAAGAGGGCTATATCGAAGGCTACCAGGTAATCCAAGACAAAGACCGCCCCAGCCACAAAACGCTGCGGATTCGCCTGAAATACGTTGGGGAACGCCGCAACCGGCGCCCGGTGATTGAAGGCCTGGAGCGTGTGAGCAAGCCGGGCCGACGGGTGTATGCCGGCAAGCGGGAACTGCCGTGGGTCCGTTCGGGCCTGGGCATTGCCATTGTGAGCACCCCCAAGGGTGTGATGACCAGCGAGCGAGCCCGCAAACTGGGTGTGGGCGGCGAAATCATCTGCAAAGTTTGGTAGATCCCACATTTCGGAACGACCTGGCGCGCCCCGCGCGACGCCAGTGGCCGAAAGGAGGTTGAGCGTGTCTCGTATTGGACGGTTGCCCGTACCTGTGCCCGACAACGTGCAGGTAGAAGTGAAGGGCTCGCACGTCCGGGTGAAGGGGCCCAAAGGTGAATTGGCGCAGACCTTCCCCGCGGCGATGAAAATAACCTACAAGCCCGAAGAAAAAGTGATTACCGTTGAGCGCCCCACGGACGAACGGCAGCATCGGGCCTGGCATGGCATGACCCGCGCCCTCATCAACAACATGGTGGTGGGCGTGAGCCAGGGCTTTGAAAAAGTGTTGGAAGTCCACGGCGTGGGCTATCGGGCTGAAATGAAAGGTCAAGACCTGGTTTTGCATGTGGGGTTCTCCCACCCGGTCCAGGTCTCCCCGCCCGAAGGCATCGCCTTTGAGGTGGATACCAAATCCCGCCCGATGCGCATTATCGTTCGGGGTTACGACAAGCAAAAGGTCGGCCAGGTGGCCGCGGACATCCGCAAAGTGCGCCCGCCCGAACCATACAAGGGCAAGGGCATTCGCTACGCGGGCGAACATGTCCGCCGCAAGGCCGGTAAGGCTGGCAAGGTGTAGTGGAGCGAGGTTGAAAATGGCTAAGAAAACCCGACGAGAGGCACGAATTCGGCGCCACCTGCGGGTGCGCAAAAAGGTGCACGGGACGCCTGAACGGCCGCGGTTGAACGTCTTTCGCAGCTTGGGGCACATTTACGCCCAAGTGATTGACGACGAAGCCGGCCACACCCTGGTTTCGGCTTCGACCATTGACAAAGCACTGCGGGCGCAAATGGAAGGCCTGACGAAAACCGAACAAGCGCGTTTGGTAGGGAAAGCCATTGCCGAGCGCGCCCGAGCGGTGGGCATCACCACAGTGGTGTTCGACCGTGGCGGCTACAAATACATTGGCCGGGTCAAAGCCCTGGCCGACGGCGCCCGTGAAGGCGGCTTGGAATTCTAAGGCGAGGAGAACGCTATGGCTCAGTATCAACCTGCTGTACAAGCAGAAGACGAACTGGAAGAGCGCACCGTTGAAATCGCCCGTGTGGCAAAGGTGGTGAAAGGTGGTCGGCGGTTTACCTTCCGCGCCACCGTGGTGGTGGGCGACCGCCGCGGCCGCGTGGGCATTGGCGTGGGCAAAGCCGGCGCCGTGCCTGACGCCGTGCGCAAAGCCTCGGAACGCGCCCGCCGCAATCTGAAAAAGGTCAACCTGTATGACACCACCATCCCGCACGAGGTGATTGGCGAAGTGGGCGGCGCGCGCGTCCTGCTCAAGCCGGCTTCCCCTGGTACCGGCGTGATTGCAGGCGGCGGCGTGCGTGCCGTGCTCGAGGCTGCCGGCGTGCGCGACATCCTGACCAAATCGCTGGGAAGCAACAACCTGCTCAACGTGGTCAAAGCCACCATGCAGGCCCTGGAGCAACTCAGGTCAGTAGAAGAAGTCGCAGCCGAGCGCGGCAAAAACCCCGAAGACGTGCTGCCCTTCTGGGACCGGAGGAAGAAGCGCCATGACTAAGAAAACATTGCGCATTACCTTAGTGAAGAGCCCCATTGGGTATGCCAAACGCCAAAAAGGCACCCTGCGGGCCCTGGGCTTGCGCCGGATGAACCAGACGGTGGAACACGAGGACACCCCGGTCATTCGGGGCATGGTCGCCAAAGTGCGCCATTTGGTCCGCGTGGAGGAGAGTGCGTAAGATGAAACTACACGATTTGCGACCCAACCGCGGTGCCAAAAAAGCGCGGAAGCGTGTTGGCCGAGGGATTGCCGCGGGCCAAGGCAAAACGGCCGGCCGCGGCACCAAAGGCCAAGGCGCGCGCGCGGGTGGTGGCACCCGGCTTTACCACCAGGGCGGCAACCTGCCTTTCTTCCGCCGCCTGCCCTTCAAGCGCGGTTTCACCCCCATCAACCGCGTGGAATACAACGAGGTCAACCTGGAGCGCTTGGCCAACTTCCCTGCCGAAAGCGAAATCACCCCCGAAGTGTTGGCCGACTTGGGCATCATCAGCGAACCGAAGAAGCCGGTGGTCATCCTTGGCCGGGGCGAAATTACGGTGCCGCTGAAGGTCAAAGTCCATCGCATTTCCAAAAGCGCTCGCGCCAAAATCGAAGCCGCGGGCGGCTCGGTGGAAATCATAAAACTCTGAGCCCCAGGGCGACCCCTCTGCAAAGGAGCCTCGCATGAAGCGTTCGGCTTGGCGCTATTTATGGATGGCACCGGATATCCGCCGCAAGTTGCTCATCACCCTGGGCATCTTGTTGATTTACCGCTTGGCAGCCCATGTGCCTGTGCCCGGTGTGAACCACAACGTCCTCTCGCAAATCCTCAACGCGGGAGGCGCCCAGGGCGCCTTTGTGGGCTTGCTGGACATGCTCTCTGGCGGTACGGTGTCCCAATTTTCTGTGCTGGCGATGGGGGTGTACCCCTACATCACCGCGCAGATTATCTTGCAAATTTTGGTGCCCATCATCCCTTCGTGGAAAGCCCGCATGGAAGAAGACCCGCGCGAAGGCCAAAAATGGATGGAGCGCTGGACCTACATCTTGGCCATCCCCATGGCGGCCCTGCAAGCCGTGGGGCAAATCAGCCTCTTCTCTGCCTTCGCAGGCGGCCAGCAAGTGCTGCGCAACTATGGTTGGAGCGGCGCCAACTTGCTGCCCACCATCACGGTGATTTTGGCCATGACCGCGGGCACCATGTTTGCCATTTGGCTGGGTGAACTGATTTCGGAATACGGCCTCCGCAATCAGGGGCTTTCCCTCATCATCTTTGCCGGTATCGTTGCCCGGATGCCCGCCAACTTTGCCCGGCTGATGGCCGACGAGCAACACCGCTGGGCCTATTTGATTATCTCCATCATCGTCACCGTGGCGACCATCTTCCTGATTGTGTACGTCCAACAGGGGCGGCGCAACGTGCCGGTGATGTACCCGGGGCGCCGCATCGGCACCCGAATGTCTATGCCGGTGAAGGGCACCTTCCCGCTGATGGTCAACATGGCCGGCATGATCCCCCTGATCTTCGCCCAATCGTTGTTGGCGTTGCCGGGGATTGTGGCTGGCTTTTTCCTGGATTCGAGCACCCCGTGGCTCGCCAATTTGGCGAGTTCCATGCAGCGGATTTTCGCGCCAACCAGTGGTTGGTATTGGCTGACCTACTTCCTGATGGTGGTGCTGTTTACCTTCTTCTACACCGACGTGCTCTTCATGCAGCAAAACTACGGCGAGCAATTGAAGCGCGCGGGTGCGAAAATCCCAGGGGTGCCACCGGGTGAAAAGACCCAACAATACCTGATGAGCGTCCTGCGGCGGATTACCCTGCCAGGAGCCCTGTTCTTGGGCTTTGTGGCCGTGCTGCCCTACCTGCTCACACTGTTGGTGCCAGGGCTGGCGGCCGCGGGGCAATCGGGCTTGCTGCTGATTTCTTCGGCAGGGCTGCTCATCGTGGTCGGTGTGGTGCGAGACGTCTTCTTCTTCATTGACGCCGAACTGCGCCTGCACGGCTACACAGATACCTTGCTGGTCCGGTAACGGGCTGACAAACGCCGTTCGTTGTTGGTCGGGAGCACAAACGACCGGCCGCCCCGTTGACCTTGGAGGTTCGTCGTGTCGGTGTTTATCGTGCTGTTAGGCGCGCCTGGCGCGGGCAAGGGCACCCAAGCCAAAATCCTTTCGCAGAAGACGGGGTTGCCCCAAATCTCTACGGGTGACATCTTCCGTGAGCACCTGAAAAACCAAACCGAACTGGGCAAACTGGCTCAGCAATACATGAGCAAAGGCGAGCTGGTGCCCGACGACGTCACCGTCGCGATGGTGCGGGAACGCCTCTCGCGGCCGGATTGTGCGCGCGGCGCCATCCTGGATGGCTTCCCGCGCACACCCGCTCAAGCCGAAGCCTTGGATACCATCCTGGCTGAGTTGGGCGGCAAAGTGGGCATCGTGCCTTTCATCAAAGTGCCCGAAGACGAGTTGGTCGAGCGCCTTTCAGGGCGGCTCATCTGTCGGGCGCAGGGGCACATCTTCCACAAAAAATTCCACCCGCCCAAAGTGCCCGGCATTTGCGACTACGACGGCTCAGAACTTTATCAGCGCGAAGACGATCGCCCCGAAGTGGTTCGCAATCGCATTCGCGTCTACCTGGAGCAGACCCAGCCCCTGGTGGCCTATTACCGAAAAAAGGGCGTGTTGGTCGAAATTGACGGCACCCAGCCCATCGAAAAGGTCACCGAGGCGATTTGGGCTGCCCTTCCCGAGGAAGTCAAACACGCATGAGTTGGGATCGCCAAATCATCCTCAAGAGCCCGAAAGAGATAGCCATCATGCGGGAGGCGGGGCGCATCAACGCGCTGGCGTTGCAGGCCGTCCGGGAAGCCGCCCGCCCAGGCATCACCACAGCCGAACTGGACGCGATTGCGGAGGAAGTCATCCGAAGCCACGGTGCAGTACCGGCGTTCAAGGGGTATCCGGGTCCTTACCCCTACCCCGCCACCATCACGGCCAGCATCAACGAAGAACTGGTGCACGGCATTCCCAGTGATAAACGTCGCCTGCGGGAAGGCGACATCGTTTCGATTGATTGTGGCACGATTTACAAAGGCTATGTAGCGGACTCGGCGTTCACCATGGGCATTGGGAACATCTCTCCCGAAGCCCAGCGGTTGCTGGAGGTGACCGAGCGCGCGCTGTATGTCGGGATTGACAAACTGCGCGCGGGCAACCGGGTTGGGGATGTCTCCGCGGCAATCCAACACTATGTGGAATCGCACGGTTACCATGTAACCCGCGAATACACCGGCCACGGCGTAGGGCGCGAGATGCACGAAGGCCCTTCCGTGCCCAACTATGGGCTGCCGGGGCGCGGGGTAATGTTGCGGGTGGGCATGGTCATCGCGTTGGAACCCATGGTGTTGATAGGCACCCCCAAGACCCGCGTCTTGCCCGATCGGTGGACGGTGGCCTCGGCCGATGGCAGCCTCACCGCCCACTTTGAGCATACGGTCGCCATCACCGAGGATGGCCCAGTCATCCTCACAGTGGTTTGAAGGCTGCCACCCCCGGACAAGAGAAAACGACCAACACTCTGGACGAGAGAGAAAGTGCCTGGTATAATCTAAACTTTGCTGGGCACGAATCGAGGACGTAAGGAGAGCAAACCATGAAAGTATCTGCGTCGGTCAAAAAGCGCTGCTCGAAGTGCAAAATCGTGCGGCGTAAAGGGCGGGTCTATGTGATCTGCGAAAATCCCAAACACAAACAGCGACAGGGGTAGTACGATGGCGCGTATTGAAGGCGTTGATTTACCACGGAACAAACGCATTGAGATTGCCCTGACCTACATCTATGGCATTGGCCGGTCGCGGGCAAAGGAAATTTTAGCTGCCACCCAGGTAAACCCCGACACGCGGGTGAAAGACCTCACCGACGAGGAAATCGCCCGCCTGCGCGAGTTTATCAGCAGCAACTACAAAGTCGAAGGCGATCTGCGCCGCGAAGTGCAGATGAACATCAAGCGTCTGATTGAAATCGGCAGTTACCGGGGTTTGCGCCATCGCATGGGTTTGCCCGTGCGTGGGCAGCGCACCCGCACCAACGCGCGGACCCGCAAAGGCCCCAAGAAGACGGTGGCCGGTCGTGGCCGCCGCCGCGGCGCCAAGAAGAAGTAAATCGTGACCTGTGGGCGCGCGGCTTCCCCGCGGCTCATGCCAGTCTGAACAGGAGAAGTGAGGTCTATGGCGAGGAATACTCGTTCCCGACGGCGCAGCAGCGCCAAAAAAGTCAAGCGGCATCTGCCTCGTGGCCATGTGCATATCCATGCCACGTTTAACAACACCATTATCACCGTGACCGACGAGCACGGCAACGTGGTCACGTGGGCCAGCGGCGGCACCGCGGGCTTCAAAGGCTCGCGCAAAAGCACGCCCTTCGCAGCCCGCCTGGCCACCGAGCAGGCTGTCAAGGCCGCAATGGATATGGGGATGCGCGAAGCGCACGTCTTCGTCAAAGGCCCCGGCCCCGGCCGTGACGCCTCGTTGCGCGCCTTGATGGCCATGGGCTTGAAAATTCTCTCCATTTCCGACGTCACCCCCGTACCCCACAACGGTTGCCGCCCGCCGAAAAAGCGGCGTGTCTAAACTCTGGGGATTGATTGAGGTAGATCTATGGCTAAGTATCTGGGACCTGTTTGCAAACTCTGTCGCCGTGAAGGCGAAAAATTGTTCCTCAAGGGAGAGAAGTGCTTCACCAGCAAGTGCCCGATGGAGCGCCATCCCTACCCGCCCGGTGAACACGGGCGCATGGCGCGCTTTAGCCGCCGTCGCGAATCCGACTATGCCAAACAGCTGCGCGCCAAGCAGCGCGCCCGTCGGATCTACGGCGTGCTGGAGCGCCAATTCCGCCGCTACTACGAAGTGGCCCTCCAACGCCGCGGCATGACCGGTTTGAACTTGCTTCAAATCCTCGAATCGCGGCTGGACAACGTGGTCTATCGCCTGGGCTTCGCGCGAAGCCGCGCCGAAGCCCGCCTTTTGGTCACCCACGGCCATTTCACCGTCAACGGCCGACGGGTGGATGTCCCCTCGATGTTGCTGCGCCCCGGCGATGTCGTGGCCGTGCGGCCTGAATCTCGCCGCCGCAGTTTCTTCAAACAGGTGTTGCCCGAATGGGCTGAAAAGCAAACCCCGCCGGCATGGCTCAGCCGCGACCTGGACAACCTCTCCGGGCGGGTCGAGCGCATGCCCGAACGCGGCGAAATTGACAGCAACATCAACGAGCAACTGATCGTGGAATACTACTCGCGCTAATGTCTTGGGTTTTAGCGCCCAGGGAAGGGGTGAACAGTGGTCGGTTTGGGTAACATGGTGACACCGCGAATTGAGCGCGATTTGGAAGCGCTCAATTACAGCCGTTTCGTCATCAGCCCCTTAGAACGGGGCTATGGCGTGACCCTGGGGAACGCCTTGCGTCGGGTGTTGCTTTCATCGTTGGAAGGCGCTGCCGTAACCTCGGTGCGAATTTCCAACGTCTTACATGAGTTTAGCGCCATCCCCGGGGTGCGCGAAGATGTTTTGCAAATCAGCCTGCAGCTGAAGCAATTGCGCTTCAAACTGCACGACGTAGACACCGCGCGCCTCTATCTGGAAGTGCGCGGTGAGGGCATCGTCACCGCAGCCGACATCATCGCCCCGCCCGAGGTAGAAATCGTCAACCCCGACCTCTACCTCTTTACCGTGGACGACCCCGACGCCACCTTAGAAATGGCCATGACGGTGGAGCGCGGCCGTGGCTATTCCCCCGCGGTGGAACGCAGCCGTCAACTGCCCATCGGTGAACTCGCTGTAGACGCCATCTTTACGCCGGTGCGTCGGGTCAACTGGGAAGTGGGCTCGGCCCGGGTCGGCCAAAGCACCAACTACGACCGCCTGGTGTTGGAAATTTGGACCGACGAAACCATCACGCCCGAAGAGGCCCTCAAAACCGCGGCCCAGATTTTGGTGGCCCACTTTGGCTACATCGCCGGCGTCAGCGAAGAAGGCCTGAGCGCCGTGGCCCCCGCACCCAAAGAAAAATCGTGGCGCAGCGGGCTCACCAGCGAAATGATGGAAACCCCCCTCGAAGAACTGGACCTTTCGGTGCGGGTCTTCAATTCCCTCAAACGCGCGGGCGTCACCACGGTGGGCGAGGTGTTGGACTTGCTGGGCAAAGGCGAAGAAGCCATGCTCTCCATTCGAAACTTTGGCGAAAAGAGCCTGGATGAACTTCTGACCAAAATGCGCGAAAAAGGCTTCCTGCCGGAAGAAGAGGAATAAGCGCATCACGGAGTGAGAACTATGCGACATAAAGTTGCCGGAAAGAAACTCAGCCGTTCCAAAGACGCCCGCAAGGCGTTGCGGCGGAATCTGATTAAGCAATTGTTTTACCATGAACGCATCCGCACCACGCGGGCCAAAGCCCAGGCTGTCCGCAGCGAAGCCGAACGGCTGATTACCATTGCCAAGCGTGGCAATGAGGCCGGTGGTGCCGCGATGGTTCACGCTCGCCGCGTGGTGGCGGCCCGCTTGGGCACGCCCTACCTTGGCGGCGGCGAAGACGAAGAACGGATCAACGTGGTCAACAAATTGTTCGACGACATTGCCCCGCGTTATGCTGACCGCCCGGGCGGCTACACCCGCGTGCTCAAACTGGGACCCCGCCTGAGCGACGGCGCGGAAATGGTCTTGTTGGAGTTGGTCGAAGAGTAACTTTCGGGCCTGTGCCACAACAAGGCACGTTCATCGCTCACTGTGGTACACGGCGCGTGGCGTGGCACAGGGCACAATCATGGCACTTTACCAGGCAATCCTCGCATACGACGGTACCGACTTCCTGGGCTTCCAACGGCAAGCCCAAGGGCGTACCGTGCAGGGCGAAGTGGAAACCAGCCTGCGGCAATTGGGCTGGCAAGAAGAAGCCATCCGCTACGCGGGCCGAACCGATCGCGGGGTCCACGCCCGTGGCCAGGTGATTGCGTTTGACCTGGCGTGGCGTCATTCCCCCGAGGCGCTTCAAAAGGCCCTCAACGCCCTGCTGCCTGCCGACATCGCGGTGGACAATGTGCGTCCTGCAGCGGCCGATTTCCACCCCCGTTACGCGGCCGTGGCGCGGCGTTACATCTACTACCTCTACACCGCACCCGTGCGCCATCCCTGGTGGCGACGCTACGCCTGGCAGGTGCAAGGGGCGCTGTCGGCCGAGGCCCTGACATCGGCCGCGGCGGCCTTCCTCGGGCGGAAGGATTTCGCCGCCCTGGGCACCCCGCCCAACCCCCACGGCACCACCGTGCGGACGGTGTATAAGGCCGCCTGGGCGCGCCTGGGCCCGCAGGCCTGGGCGTTTGACGTGGTGGCCGACGCCTTCCTCTATCGGATGGTGCGGCGCATGGTCGCCCTGCAAGTGGCCGTCGCCCAAGGGCGGATGCCGGCGTGGGCCTTCCAGCAAGCGCTGGAAACGCCCCCCAAAGCCCCCTTGCAAGGGCTGGCCCCGCCCCAAGGGCTCTTCCTGGAGGCGGTGTGCTATGACCAGACGAGCTTGCAAGCCTGCTTGCAGGCGCAACCCCGCTGGATAGGCGGCCCGCCCTGAAACGTGAGGATGCCTTCCCCCTGTGCAGTTTACTGCTACGGATTCTTGTTTGGAGAGGTCAACGGTGAAAACTTATTATCCGAAACCCGCTGAAATCACCCGCGAGTGGCTGCTGGTGGATGCCAACGACCAAAATTTGGGTCGGCTGGCCACCCGCATCGCGGCCCTGTTGTTGGGCAAACACAAGCCCAACTACACCCCTGGCGTGGATATGGGCGACTACGTCGTGGTCGTCAACGCTGAGCGTGTGCGGGTCACGGGCCGGAAATTGGACCAGAAGAAATATTATCGGCACTCCGGTTACCCCGGCGGTTTGCGGGAAGTCACCCTGCGCGAGCAACTCAAGCGCTACCCCGAGCGGGTCATCCGCTCGGCCGTGTGGGGCATGTTGCCCAAAAACGCGTATGGCCGCAAACTGATCAAGAAACTCAAGGTCTATGCCGGGCCGGATCATCCCCATGAAGCGCAAAAGCCCCGCCGCATCGAACTGTAAGCGGCGCAGGGATACGAAGGAGGTTGGATTTTATGGCAGTGCGTTACTATGAAGGCATTGGGCGCCGCAAGGAAGCCACCGCGCGCGTGCGCATTATGCAGGGCTCGGGTAAGTTCATCGTCAACGGCAAGCCGGTGGAGGAATATTTCCCCCGCATCGGCGATTTGGACAACGTCTTGCTGCCCTTCACCGTGTTGGGTGAGCCGCGCGAGAAATACGATGTCACCGTGGTGGTGAAAGGCGGCGGCGTGACCGGCCAAGTAGGCGCGGTGCGTCTGGGGTTGGCGCGGGCTTTTGTCAAATACAACGAGGAATTCGGCCCCGCGCTCAAGAAAAAAGGCTTGCTCTCGCGCGACCCGCGCGTCAAAGAGCGCAAAAAGCCCGGCCTCAAACGCGCCCGCAAGGCCCCGACCTACACCAAGCGCTAAACCGCACCTCGCGTGTGGCTGTTGGCAACGCGTTCCCCTGCTGGTTTGGCAGGGGCGTGTTGCGTTAACCCCCCTCAATGACTCATGCCTTGACCCGGGCCGCACCGCTGGCCCCGCACGCACGGCTGGCGGGGCAAGGGCTGTTGTGGCGCCTTGTAAACCCTTTGCGCGCGCCGGGCTTCGCTTCCCGCCCCCTGCGCGCTGACAGGCCCAGGCAAGGCAACCCTTTTTCGGAGAATTCCTATGCCTTCTCTCACTCTGCTTGGCTTAGGTCCCGGCGACCCTCGGCATTTGACCCGCGAAGCCTGGGAAGTGTTGACCACCACGGATGAAATTTATCTGCGCACCGGCAAACACCCCACCGTGGCCGGCTTCCCCCCCACGCTGCAAATTCACACCTTCGACCACCTTTACGAACGCGCCGACACCTTTGAGGCAGTGTATCAGCAGATTGTCGAAGAGGTGCTGGCTTTGGCGCAGCGCCCCCAGGGCGTGGTGTATGCCGTGCCGGGGCACCCTTTTGTGGCCGAGGCAACCGGGCAGGCGCTTGCTCGGCGGGCTCGCGAAGCGCAAATTCCCCTGCGGGTGGTCGAAGGATTGAGCTTTGTGGAACCTACCCTGCGGGCTTTGGGCTGTGACGCTTTCCCCCACACAGCCTTGGCCGACGCGTTGGAACTTGCAGCCAAACACGTGCCGCCGTTCCCCCCTTCCGCGCCTGCCTTGGTGGCGCAACTTTACGACCGCACCGTGGCCTCAGAAGTCAAATTGACCCTGATGGCCGTCTATCCAGATGAGCACCAAGTGGCGTTGGTGCATGGCGCGGGCACGCCTGATGAAACTGTGCGTTGGCTCCCCCTATATGAGATAGACCGTGACCCGCACATCGGCTTGCTCACCAGCCTTTACATCCCGGCCTTGGCGCCCGACGCCTCTTTTGAGGCCTTCCAGGAAGTGGTCGCCCGCCTGCGGGCCCCCGATGGCTGCCCCTGGGACCGCAAACAAACCCACCGTTCCCTGCGCAAATATTTGCTGGAAGAGTCTTACGAGGTGTTGGAAGCCATCGACGCGGAAAATTGGGACGCGCTGGCCGAGGAGCTGGGCGATGTGTTGCTTCAAGTTTTGCTCCACGCGCAAATCGCCTTTGAAGAGGGCGAATTTACGATGACCGATGTCTTGCAGCGCATCCACCGCAAGATGGTGCGGCGACACCCCCATGTGTTTGGCGATGTGCAAGTGGCCGATGCCGATGAGGTGGTGCGCAATTGGGAAGCCATCAAAGCCCAGGAAAAAGGCCACCCCGCGCCCCAAAGCGTGTTGGATGGCATCACCAAAGGGCTGCCTGCCTTGATGGAAGCCCAAGAAATCCAGAAAAAAGTGGTCAAGGTTGGCTTCGATTGGCCTGACATCCAAGGCGTGTGGGATAAACTGGCCGAAGAGCTGGAAGAAGTGCGGCAGGCCCAAACCCTTGCGGAGAAAGAGGCCGAAATCGGCGATGTTCTCTTTGTGGTGGTCAATTTGGCCCGTTGGTTGGGCGTGGATGCCGAGTTGGCCTTGCGAGAGGCCAACGCCCGCTTCCGCCGTCGGTTTGCTGCCATTGAGCAGACGGCAAAGGCCCAGGGCAAACCGGTGGCGGCCTTGACGCTGGACGAGATGGAAGCCGCCTGGCAGCAAGCCAAACAAGAGGAATAGCGCAGCGCCCAGGCGGGGAAGGGGGCTTTTGGGGCGCGCTGTGGGCGCGAGCCGCCTTGCTTTTGAGGTAAAACTTCGCCCCCACGCCATTGTGTGCGTGGGGGCGAGTGAGTTTTGGAAGCGCTACGCTGGAAGG
>Ga0256914_1001559_pt1 | contig 20390 bp, 13 predicted proteins | sample HulkmetaG_FD_191571 | JGI IMG/M metagenome (GOLD analysis project Ga0256914, IMG submission 191571) | Hydrothermal chimney microbial communities from Main Endeavour vent field at the Juan de Fuca Ridge, Pacific Ocean - Hulk | ecosystem: Environmental > Aquatic > Marine > Hydrothermal vents ... | reverse complement strand
TAGAGAGGGGGAAACGCCCTGCTCCATTTCGAACCAGGAAGCTAAGACCCTCTTCGCCGATAATACTGCACCTTACTGGTGTGGGAATGTAGGTCGCCGCCCGTTCGTTTATGATTGCTAATTATTTTACCTTCTTCCTTATTGCTTGCACTAATTGTTATTTTGTTATGATAGTTACTATGAATGATATACCTCTGGATGAACTGGTCATATGCGATGAATGTCACTCTTTGCATAGGAAGATCAAGCTCAAAGAAGCTAAAACGGCTTATTGCGAAGTATGTGATAACACGATATACCATTCTCATGAAAACTTGTTGAAAAATGTTACGGCACTCTCTTTGACAACTTTGATTATGTTCGTATTGGCTAGCTCGTTTGCAATCGTTAGGATTGAGATGAATGGAATATGGCATGATTTGACGCTTCCGTTCGTATTTGTTACACTTTTTAAAGAGGAATTTTTCGTTGTTGGATTGATAGTTAGTTTTTTAATATTTATCATTCCGATGATATATATACTTTTATACACAACTGTTATGTTGTTTTTCAATATGAAAATCGCAAAAGAGGTGACCGGAAAATTTTTGATTGTACTTGCTAAACTAAAGCCGTGGAATATGATAGAAATATTTTTGATAAGCGTACTTGTGGCTTTGGTAAAATTGGTCGGTTATGCGCAGATAGAGTTTGGCATTTCTTTTTGGGCTTTGATTGCGTTTATTGTGTTTAATATATATCTTTCGAAAAAAATTCAACTTTTGGATTTATGGGATTTAAGGGATGAGATATATGATGAAAAAAAATGAATATATCTCATGTCCGTTATGCGGTGCTGTCAATTATGATAGTGGATCGGAAATAGTTTGCAGAAGATGCAAACATAAAATATATCATGAAAAATCAAAGAGTTACAGTCGAAGTCTAGCTTTTTTAATTACGGCGATTATATTGTATGTTCCCGCGAATATATATCCTATTCTCATCACCAACCAATTGGGTAAAAAAGAGGAAAATACGATAATCGGCGGTATCGTTTCATTGTGGGAGCACGGTTCTTATCCGATCGCTCTTATAATATTGATAGCGTCCGTGTTTGTGCCCATTGTCAAATTTATCATGTTAGTCTATCTTTTAGTCAGCGTAAAGATAAATACCGATTCTTCATCGGTAGATAAGCATAAGCTTTTTTACATAACTGAGATTATAGGTCCATGGTCTATGGTAGATGTATTTGTAGTGGCGATTTTAGCTACGCTCGTGCACTATACTTATGTAAGTATAATTCCGGGCGTAGCATCGACGGCTTTTGCTCTGATGGTGGTTTTTACTATGTTATCCGCTCATAGTTTCGATACTAGGATGATATTAAAGGAGAATAACGATGGAGCTTCATAAGCCCAAAACAACAAAAAAAAGTAAGTTGGCATTTCTTACCTCGATTTGGATCGTTCCTGTCGCGGCTTTTTTTATATCGTTGTGGTTGGCGTATCAATATTTTTCGCAATTGGGACCGGAGATAAAGATACACTTTAAACAAAACAGCGGATTGCAGGCGAACCAAAGTTATATAAAATACCGAGATGTTCCTATAGGAGTCATAAAAGATATTAGTTTGGACAAAAATGGTGAAGGCGTGATCGTAACGGCGCGTATGAATAAAGAGGCTAAAGTCTTTTTGAATGAAAGTACGAAATTTTGGATAGTCAAACCGGAAGTAGGCACTAGTGGAATAAGCGGACTGGATACTTTGGTATCGGGTACATATATACAGATGCATGCATGTAGCAAAAAAGATGCGGCGGTAAAAAAAGAGTTTAAAGGATTGGATAAGCCTTATATAGACAGGGATACGGATGCCGGTTATAGATATCATCTAAGTGCACCCGATTCAAGAAATCTACATATAGGAAGTCCCGTGTATTATAGGAAGATTCTTGTCGGCGAGATAGAAGAGGTAAAACTCAACAAAGAGGGTACGAGAGTAGATTTTGAGGTGTTTATAAAGCACCCATATACGAACTATATAAGCAAAGAGACGAAATTTTGGCTCATGAGCAATATAAGTTTTACATTTAATCATTCCGGTTTCAATCTTGATCTAGCGCCAATGTCTCATATACTAAACGGCGGTATAACGTTTGATACTCCCGCAAAGATTATACATGAAAAAGAGCAGGGTATTTCACATGTCTTTTTTCTATATAAAGATAAGTTGGCTATGCAAAAAAAGCGTATCGGGCTCGGGAAAAAGCATGAACATCATTTCTTCTTACTCGTTGACGAGCCGGTGGCGAAGCTTGATGTAGGAGCTCCGGTGGAGTTTTTCGGTTTTCAAGTCGGAAGCGTTGTGGCTATGCATTCCGATTTTGATAATAGTGTCAAAAAGATTATTTCGACAATTGAGGTTGTTGTCGATACATCGGCTTTTGCCGATCAATCGGATAAGGATATGAACGAAACTAAGACATTTTTTTTCAAATCCGTTGAGCAAGGACTTCGCGCACGAATTTCACAAAGTGATCCGATAACCGGAAGTCAGTATATAGAATTGGTCTTTGAGGGTAAAGAAGGGCAAAGAGGGATAGAAAAACTAGGTTCTAAAGAGATCATTCCCACCGTAAGTAGCAAAGATGTCGATATAGCCCAAAAATTTTCTTTGATACTCGATAAAATAAATGCGCTTGAGATTGATAATTTGATTTCAAGTTTAAAAGATGCGATAGACGAAAACTCCAGACAAAGTGTAAAAATGTTCAAAGAGTTAAATATAGCTGTTAAAAATTTCAGAAAGCTCACTTCCGATCCTAAGATAAAACAGATGCCGAAACGGTTGTCGGATATATTGGATGAAATGAAAAATTCTCTGGAATCCATTAACGGGCTTCTTCAGGCAAACGGAGAGAAATCGGCTCTATCAAAAGAGATAACGATTATGCTCAAAGAACTTACCAATGCGTCCAAATCCGTTGATAGGTTGAGCAAAAAGCTTGAGAAAAAGCCGAATTCATTGATTTTTGGAGATGAGTAGATGAAATATGTATCGATTTTTATAGTTTTGTTTATGATGACGATAAGCGGTTGTACGGCAAAGAGGTATTATATATTAACAGGAATTGACGATGATGAGATCTCTCATCGTGTTATAGGCTATAAAACCGTCGGTATAGAGAGTATCGGTGTGCCGGATTATCTTAAGGAGGGAAGGGTTGCCAAAAGAACAAAAGATAATAGAGTCATATATATCAAAAATGCTTTATGGGCCGTTGATATTTCTCAGAGTTTGACCGATACCCTTATTTTTGATTTGCAAAAGAGCTTTAAAAACTCAAGAGTCGTACACTATCCTTGGAACGGAAATGTTGATTTGTTAATAGCCGTGAATATAAAAAGATTTATAGCTTATGATGACTTTGTTTATCTTGATGCGATAATAAGGTTAAATAAAACGGATAAAGTAGTATCTTTAAAAACGGCTGTGGATAGTGCGAGTGAAGTGAAAATCGTAGAGAGCATGAAAAAGGCGTTTAGAAAACTTGAACATGAAGTTATAGATATGCTTGACGATATAGAGGTATTAAAGAGAAGGTGAAAAGATGAGAAAATTAAAAGTTGCGGTACTCATTGACGATAGTGTACTTGCGAAATATCGGCTTGAGGTAATTTACGAACTTTATAAAAGTGATTGGTGCGAAGAGATAGTTTTTATAAAAAAACAAAAAAGTTTCGATCCTGTTGCTAAAAATCCAAAGTACTTTTTTTATGAACTAATCAGAAAATTAGATAAAAAGATATTTGCAAAGAATACGCCCTATCTTAATGAAGAGTCGATAGAAGACTTGATAAAAAATCATCGATTAATAGAGATAAAAACGAATGAGGGGGATTATTTTGATGAAATTGACGATAGGGATATCGAAAAGATAAACTCCAACCAAATAGATGTGATATTGAATTTCGGGTTTAAATATATAACCGGAAAATTGATAAATAGTGCGAAATACGGTTTATGGGAGTATAGGCATAGTAATCGACCGGCGGCTTTTTGGGAGGTTGTGGAGAATATGCCATATACGGAAGTTACTCTTGAGAGAGTCGGCAGCGCATTTGAAAACGGATATGTATTGGATAGTTTTAAAACCGTAACGCATCAAAAATCCATATCGAAAAATTTTGAGCAGATAATGTGGCGTTCTCATATGATGGTGATATATAATTTGCGCGAGCTGGCACAAGATCCGGATGGTTATTTTTCACAAAAAGAGATAAAAACTTATTTTTATGATTTGCCGGATCTCGGAAGAAACGATGAAAAAAAAGCGTTTGATTTTCAATTTGCTTTTAGCGACGATATTGGGAAGAAGCCACCTTCGAATCTTCAGGGAGTCGGAATTGTCGGTAAGCTTTTGGGGAAATATATAAAATTTATTATAAGAAGGTTTTTTAAGATGGATCGATGGATCATACTTTTTAGTGAAAATAAAGATGGTAAAATCAATCCTGATTTTAGTAGCTATAAAAGAGTTCCTCTTCCTTCAAACGAATATTTTCAGGCCGATCCATTTGTCGTAGATGAGAATGAAAAAAGTTATCTTTTTTACGAAGAGTTAGATTATAAGACATTGAAGGGTTATCTTCTTGTCTCCACTTATGATGAGAAAAGTGAAACTTTTATCGAACCGCAAGTCATCATGAAAAAAGAGTATCATCTCTCGTATCCCAATGTATTTAAAGTGGATCAAAAATTCTACATGATAGTCGAAAGTCATGAAAATCTTACGATAGACCTTTACGAGGCGGATGTTTTCCCGACAAAATGGAAAAAAGTAAGAACGATGATGGACAATATAAAAGCCGTAGATGCGACTCTTTATAAAAAAGATGATAAGTGGTGGATGTTTGTAAATGTGGCGGTGAAAGACGGGTTTTCATTGAATGACGAATTATATATATTTTATTGTGATGATTTTGTCGAAGATGAGTGGAAGCCACATTTGTTAAATCCGGTAGTATGTGATGTAACTAGTGCCAGACCCGCGGGTAATTTATTTGAAAACGGGGATAAACTATTTCGCCCGGCTCAGAATTGTAGCGGTGTTTATGGAAGAGGACTTGTTATAAATGAGATTTTAGAACTCAATGAAAAAAAATATGAAGAGAGAATGGTACAGCAGATAAGGGCGGATTTTGCGGATGATCTTGTCGCTATACATACCCTTAACGCTTCAAAAAGATTTAGCGTTATCGATGCTATTAAAAGTCGATAATATGAGTAGTATTTTGTCTCCTGATTTGATATTTCACTTATGATTGAAAAGTTCTATTTTGAAGATATCGATTGTTTAAAGTTTTTTGTAAGTGAAATTTCCCTATAATCACGGCTCAAATGTCCTAATGACACTTCATATGGCCCGTTCGTCTAGCGGTTAGGACTCCGGCCTCTCACGCCGGCAACAGGGGTTCGAGTCCCCTACGGGTCACCATAACTATCCCTTAAAATAGGCACTTTTTGGTGTTTAAGTTTTAAAGTGTGCCCAGTTTGTGCCCAAGTCGTAGGGGACTGAAAGCCTTTAAATTGTTTCTCTGACTAATCTAACTCGCTTCTTTTAACAAAAAATTGCCGACAATCGGAATATGTAAATCCTTATGCTTGCTTTTAAAGTTCAAGACCTCTATAGCAACGATATCATCGTTTTTACCATAGTCCACAATCACACCTTTTTCGATCTCTTCACTCTCGTAAGGTTTTTCATCGGAGACGATAAAGTAGATACTATCGGTTTTCTCATCATATTTTATGATCATTTGCACCCTTTTTTTCTCATATTTCTATCAAAATAAGCTGTTATTACTCTATTTTCTTTTGGGTTGAAAACAACTTTTAGACATCTGAAACCGGCATGGTTGATTTGGCTGAAATAGTGCTCTTCTATATCTGAAACAGAGCGTTGCAAAGAAGGATATTTCAATGTCTCTAACTAAAACCCACTCTTTAGGTATATCCCTTTGTCTCATAACCTCAAGCGCATGCTGTGAAAACAGAACTTTTATGATAAAACCTTTTAAAAATTTAATATGTGATTATATCATAAACTATGCAAAGTAGTAAAAAGCTTTTAAAAATTAGAATAAATTTCTTTATCGATAGTGATAAAATACTCCAGTCCTGTTATTTTATGCATATATCTCTTCCTTTAAAAATGCCAGTTCATTATGTTTTTCGACTAACTCTTCCAAAGCTATCCGTATCCTCTCATCTTCTTCGTATAGAAAATTTACAACAAGATAGAGCGGGTTTACCATCTCCTTGTAAGAGAGGATTTTAGGATCGATATCCCATACCTCTATCAGATAACGTGCATCCTTTTTATCGGTAAAGTGAAGTTCGTCTTTGATACGGTTGAAGTCTCTTTTGTAAACGGCAACGGTTCGCAGCCTCTCCTGTGCCAGATTTGTCTCTCTTGAGAGTGCTGATATACCTGAGTAGAGAAAGAGGTCACTATCCAGATCGGAGTTCGTAAACAGTATCTCTTTTACAGGTGTATAAAGTGCGTGTTTGCATTGTTTCCATGTTTGGTGTTTCTCTATGAAGCGGACTATCTTTTGTCGTCCCTGCTTCTTGAAAGAGATGTATTCCATCTGTTCGAGTGTATGCAGTGCTTTACTGATGACGATAGGCTGTTTTTCCAGTTTTTTGGCTATCTCGGCTCCAGTGATCGGACTTTTTATCCACCCGGAGAGATAAGCGATCAGGATCATTTTGGCGGTATTGTCCAGTTTTGCAGTGAGAATAGGGCGTGTTTTTTTTCTCTTTGTGGTCTCTATCTGCATCAGCGCAAAAGGGAGATAGATGTATCTGTCGGGTACGATGAAATTGATTTTGTACTTGATCAGATTTTGTATTTTGGATGCATCGCAATCATCCAATACAAAAACGACAGCTATATCGACAGTGCGTCCGATCAGATCGGTATAGTGTTTTAAAAGCTTGCCGTCGCAAACATCCCCCTTCGCTTTCAGAAAGAGTACATCCACTTTTTCAAGACGGTATTTTGCAATATCGAACTTGTTGAATATATGAATAGGCAGAGTGATACTCTCTTTGGTATATGTTCGGATCTTTTTAATCTGCCATGATGTTGTGGTGGTGATGTAATGCAATATTTCTTTATTCATAGAATTGATTATATCATAAATATGATAATAGTATATAAAAAATTATACAATAGTAATATTAAGTATAGTATAAGAAAATGAGATTTTTACTACCAACTGTGCCCAAAAGTGTGCCCGGTTGGTGATTATTTTGTATTGATTTGAGAAACTTGATAGATACCAGAAGTGCCGTAATATCGTATAAAACCCGTAATTCAGGGATTATGCTGTCTTTGCTAACGACGATAGGCATATCGAGAGTGCGTGGTCATATTGGTATAGTGCTTCCAACAGCTTGTAAAAACTGGAATAAAATAAGTTAAGTATAAACTTTTATCTTTTACAAATGTATTAAAAGTTAGAATGATTTACGAGAAGAAGCCATATATAAGTTAAATTTAGCTCAATAATAAAATTATAGCAAAATATCGCTATGAAGTACTGAAAAACGATTTTCAAAGAGATATACGGATACGCGAAGTTACAATAATTAAAATTTACAATCACACATAAAAGATACCTTTGTATTTGGAGTGGTATTTTACTAGCGGATATGGAGTATTTTATCTTTTTATCAGAAAATGCAGTAGTTTTTATTTCTTAAAATTGTACTTCAGATTTAATTTTGGAACGGTATAATAAAATTTACTTTTATTATTTTAAGGAAAAAAAATGTCGCTACACATTCAGTGTGAAAAGAACTCTATGCGAAAATCTCATCGTTTTGATATTCCGATGAAAATATATATTCAAGATCGAAATTACGAGACCGTCGATTGGTCGATGTCCGGTGTGAGTATAGAGTCCGACGATGACGACATCTTTAAAGTTGACGAAGTTTATGATGCTGTTTTGCTTCTTGGGATGTCCGACGCCTCGATCTCTTTGAAAGTGAAGTTAAAATGTGTTTATTTTAAAAACGGTAGATGCGGTTTTGAATTTATAAAATTTTCACAAAAAAACAAGAAGATATTAAGACGCTATTTAGAGCTCTATCTTGACGGAAAGATACAAGATATAGACGATCTTTTAGCGATATATGAAGAACCTGACATAGATCCCGTTTTGGATCTACCGGTAAAGTTGACGGATGACGAAAAGTCTCGGTTGCAAAAATCGTTTTTACGAAAAAGTATCGGTTCGATTGTCATTTCACTTCTTTTGCTTTTTACTATTGCCGGTATATTGTTTTACAATTTAAGATACCAGTACGAAGGTGTAGGTGTTGTGGAAGGAAACTACAAAAATGTTTATGTCAAAAAAAGCGGAATTTTAGAAAAAATTTATGTCCAAGACGGCGATAAAGTGAAAAAAAACGATATATTGGCGGATATAAACAGTGAAAAGCTTCTGCGTCAGATCAAGCTTCTTGAGACCATAAAAGAAACGAAACTAAAAAAGATAAAAGCGAACTCTTCTAAAGATAGCGCACCTGTGACGGACGATACGGATATACTGAAAATCAAAGAGCAGATCATGCAAGAGGAGTATAAAAATTTCCAAAACTCAAAAGTTCTTTTAAAAAATCATTTGATTACAAAAGCCGAAATGCTGCATTATAAAAATCTCTATCTTGACGCGAAAGAGAGTTACATAAGCTACAAAGAGAAAAATATGCGGCAAAAAAACAACGGAACGAAAATTTCTGCCGCATCTTATAATTTGGAAGAGACGCAGTTGAAAATCATCAATAAAAAAAGAGAACTGGAAGAGTATCGAATATTTTCGCCTTATGATGCGACGGTTTACGAAATAACGAAAAAAACCGGTGATCTTGTAAATAAAAGCAATCCGCTGTTTGTGTTGTGGATAGACAAGGTTCCGAAAATCGTCTGTTATTTACCCGTTCAAAAAGCCATAGACATCAAAGTGGGATCGAAAGTGGATATCATAGACTCGCTAGAGCGGCAAAAGTTTACCGGCATTGTAAAGCGTATTCTCAATAGTGATCCGAAAACGACCATAAACGCATACGGATCTTATAGTTTAAACGAAGTTCTTGTTGAGATTTCTCCGGAGGAGAAAACCAGAATCTTATCGCCGAAAAGTATTGTAAAAGTGCTTTTTAAGAGGGATTTTAAATTTGGAATTTAGAAACGCGAAGAGATCCGCACTTTTAAGTTTTATTCCGATAGCCGTATTTTACATTACGATAGCTTTGGTACTGTTGTATTTGATATATCCGCAGATCTATCTCTTAAAAAACGAAGTTTTAATTACACTGACGATATTCGCTCTTTGGCGTTACGGCTGGATGTTGTTAAATTATACTAGAGCGCTTATTTATCGTTTTTATGCATATCCCAAACTCAAACAACAAATCGCTCGCCTGCCGAAACATTTACGCTATCCCAAACATCTATACTTCATGATTCCTTCTTATAAAGAGGAGCCTTGGGTTAGCGTGGAAACTTTTCGATCGATCTTGAATGAAATTCGAACGATTCCATCGGATATAACGATTGTCGTGGCGACGGCTAGGAAAGAAGAAGACGCTTTGATAGCTCAGATGTTTAAAGCTCATAAGAGTGAGAAACATATCGATTTAATTTTTCAGCATCAAAAAAAAGGCAAAAGAATCGCTATGGGTCATGCACTTCGCGCGATCTCGAGAAAGCATGAGAAGCTTGGCTTAAATGATCCCAATAGTGTGACTATCTTTATGGATGGCGATAGTTATATGGAGGAGGGATTTTTGCAAAAACTTCTTCCGTTTTTCGCTTTGGATAAAAATCTGGGTGCCGTAACGACTAACGAGAGTGCTTTTATAGATAGCAATTCAAAATGGTATAAAGAGTGGTTCAAACTTAAGTTCGGACAGCGTCATATACAGTTTCAAGCTCACTCTCTCTCAAAAAAGGTTTTGACGCTTACGGGTAGATTGTCCGCATACAGAACGGATATAGTCGTAAAAGAAGATTTTATAAAAATCGTGGAAAACGATATTTTGATTCATCCTTTGTACGGTAAGTTTCGTTTTTTGATGGGCGATGATAAAAGCACTTGGTTTTATCTGTTAAAAAACAGATATGATATGCTCTATCTTCCGGATGTGTTATGTTATTCGCTCGAGAGTCGAGACGGAAATTTTTTAGAGTTGAGTCGGTCATTACCGTTTAGATGGAACGGAAACACCCTGCGCAACAACTCAAGAGCATTGGCGCTTGGTGCGAAAACGACCGGATTGTATATATGGTTTGTTATTTTAGATCAAAAACTAAATATGTGGACATCTTTAGTAGGTATAGTGAGCGCCGTAGTTCTAGGTATTTTCAAATCTTTTTACTATCTGCTCTTTTTTATCGTCTGGATGCTGTTTGTCAGAGTGTTTCAGCTTTTTGTCATAGCGCTCGGAGGGCATCCGGTATCGTTATATAGTTTGCCTATTATGCTTTATTCTCAGTGGATGGGAGCCCTTATAAAGATCGAAGCGTATCATGATCTGGCAAATCAGAAATGGTCCAAAAACGGTGAAGTACAAAGCAGCGATGTAAATATAGATATGATCGAACATCCGCTGGTAAAGATAACTCCGAAAATTATAAAGTACAGCTCGTTTGCGGTATTTATCTTTTTGATGGTTGTAAGTCACGGCGTATTGTACATCCCGAAACTCAACGCATTCAATCAAAGCAAATTAGAGAATCTAAAATATAGTGAAAATAGACAGGTAATCGATTTGGCCGCTTACGGAGTCGGAGCGAAAAACTCTAAAAACAATGCGAAAATCATTAACGAAATTATTGAGAAATTTCACGGAAAATCCCTGCTTTTAAAATTGCCGCAGGGAAAAATAGACATTTACGAGCCGATTATTATTGACAAAAGCAATATTACGCTTCAGGGCAAGGGGAAAAATTTGACTCACATAGTTTCTCATTTGAAGAAGCCTTTTGAAGCGGCTATCTTAGTCAGAGGATCGAAGATGCAAAAAATCGGTCATCTTAACGATAGCATAGCTAAAGGAAGTTCGATATTCAAAATCGATCTGGATAAGAATAAAATTCCTTCGACTTATCTTCTGATACGCCAACCAAATAGCGATGATTTTTTGAAAAAACTAGGTTCCATGAAGTGGAATAAAAAGTATCCCTACCTAAGACAGCAGATCGTAAAAGTTGTCTCATTCGATGCGAAGGAGAGTTTGCTATATACGAAAAAACCTATTTTGCTGGATTTTGACGCTCATTTGAGTGAAGTATATACTTGCGACATGATTAGCAATGTGCACTTGAGAGATTTTAAAATTTCACAAAGCGTTCCGGGTAAAAATATAGACGACTATTCGTTCGTGTATAAAAATAAACTGCCCGATTTCGAGATAGATGGCGTGATGTTTGATTTTGCGGCCAAAAGTTCCATTAAAAATGTAGAAATTCTAAACTCCGGCAGGCATGCACTGGTTTTTGAAAACTCGTACGATCTATTGGCTGAAAATCTAGTCATAGACAAAAGTTGGAACAAGGGAAAAGGCGGTAACGGTTATTTCCGTATTACCCGAACATATCATAGTGAAGTGAAAAACTGCAATATCTCAAATATTCGTCATCTAGTATTGCAGTGGAGCAGTGCGGGTAACTATTTGCATCATTTAAATATGAGTGTAGATCTAAATTTTCATGGCGGTTTCAGTCATGATAATAAAATTGAATATATTAGATTCGATATCCCCAAAAAGCATCTTTGGAAAGCTATCGAGCATACGCCAAACGACGCAAAATGGGCACCGCCGGACGGTCAAAACAGTATAAATTTAAAAACGATAAAAATAGTGGAGTGATATGATGAGGTTATTAGCGGTTTTTTTGTCTTTGTATTTGGTATTGAGTGCGAAAGAGAGTTATGAAATTCAGCTTTTTGAGACAAAATCCAAAAACGATAATCTCGAGCTTTTTCTTCAAAAAGGTAAAGCCGCCGGACTCAAATGCTACAAAGGTGACGAAAAAAGAGATGACGGAGTTTACTATTATGTTAGATGCGCTAAAACCGATAACTTGAAAATGATCACACAAAGTTTGACACTAGCTAAAGATGCAAATCTTGAATATAAACTTTTAAAGATTAAAAAGTCTGAAAAAATAGTTGAGTCGAAAAACTCAAATGAAGAGATCAAACTGATAAATGACGATTTAAGCGGAAAAATTTTCGGTAACAATGAGGAGTTGTTGCGGATACTTTTCAATAAAAACATGATTTCAAAAGGTGAGCTTGATAGACAAAAAGAAATCTATCTTAAAAATATCGCATCGAGTGAAAAGTTTAACGGTTTGTATATGAAAGGAAATACGAAAAAAAACTTTACCAAAGATAGGTTGGGCTACGATGTTAGAGTGGAGTGGAGTCTGTTTGACGACGGCTATTTCGGTTCGCAAAAAGATGCTCAAAAGAAGATACTGCAAAAAGAGTTGGAGTTTGAGCAAAATATCCATAAATACAGAAATTCAAATCTGCAATTAGCGCTTCATAAATTGCAGTCGGTAAGTGATTTTATAGATTTTCTATTTTTAAAACAGCAAGAGAGTATACTTTTGCAAAGTTTTCAAAAGGCTCAAAAAGATTATAACGATTCGTTGATAACGGCTAGTAAATTTTACGAATATAAAAAAGAGTATGAAAAGGTAAAACGACTACTGAACTTTTATAAAAATACGACTCTCGAACCATATGACTTAAAATTAAAACCTTTTATTGAAACTATTGAAAATATAATTATCTTAAATAAAAGCGATCTAATCAGACAGGCGTACAAAAATGCTTTCGTATTTAAAAACATTCAAAATAAAATTGAAAAAACATATATCGAAGATGACTGGAAAGATCGTCTTAAAACAAGTGTATATTTGGAAAACAAAAAGTATCTTTTTTTAGATAATGATAGCGAAATGATCGCCGGCGTACAGGTTCAAATACCTCTTGATTTTAAAGGCTCAGACAGTGAGGCGAAACTCATAGAGAGACAAGTATATTCTCTGCAAAAAGAGAATGTAAAAAAGGTTGTCACAAATAAAATCGAAAGTTTGTATCATAAGATAGAGTATTATAAAAATTATATCAAATCGTTAAAAAGTGAAATAAAATTTTTCCAGCAAGAGGCTAAATCGCTACATATCAAGTTGAGATATCTACTGCCCCATCAAGAGAGAGATATAAAGTTAAAATTAAGAGCATTAAACATCAACATAAGTAAGCAATTTCAAGAGATATGGCAAAAACGAACCGAGATTTTCAAACTTCTTTTAAAGCTTGAAAATCTCAGCGGCACAAAATTAGTGCCTGCTACCTGACGCTTATTCCTTCATTGAAGTATTTAATAAGAGGATAAACAAAGAGTTCTATAATTCTTCGTTTCCCGACTTTCAGTTCCGCTGTCGCACTCATACCGGGCATTAAGAAACGCTCTTCTCCTTCAACGATCAAAGAAGTTTGTTTTGGTTCTATAAATACTTCATACACAGGTCCCATTTTTTTATCTTCAATAGAATTTGCACCTATTTTTGTTACGATTCCGTCGATGAGTCCGAATCTTTGAAAGTTGAAGGTATCTATTTTTATGGCAACCGGCATACCTACTTTTATAAAACCTATATCTTTATTTTGAACCGTCGCTTTTAGTTGAATGGGTACATTTTTTGGAACAAGCGCTACAAGTTTTTCAGCCGGCGTAACTACGGCACCTATCGTATTTATTGCGAGTTTCGCGATAATTCCGTCAACGGGTGATTTTATGATCTGCTTTTTTTTCTTAAATTCTATGGTTTGTATATCTGATTTATATGCTACGATTTTTTTCTCTTTTTCCATTAAATCGGCATAATGTCTATTTCGAAAATCTTGTGTAATGAGATTTCTTTTCATATTTACTTCATCTAATTTTCTTTTGAGTCTTTCTATCTCATGGGAAAGTTTTTTTATCTCATTTTTATAACTCATGTTTTGCTTTTGAAGACGATAATAGTCATTTTTTGCAATAATATCGAGAACTTTTTTTAATCTTCTCTCCTCTTGAATTCCTAGTTTATAAAATTGTTGCATTCGTGCTTTTTCTATTTCGGTAGAGCTTATCTGTTCGTTTAGTTGTTTTATTTGTTGGTCTATCTGTTTGTTTTGTTCTTGAATCGTTTGAAGTTCCGTATCATATACACTTGTTATTAAAGCGGCTGTTTTCGGATCGATACCGTTTGGAATTTTAAAAGGAGTTTTGTTTAAAATAGATTTGATTTTTGCTACCTCAAGTTCAAGTTGGGTAAGAATACGTTTTTTCGCTTCGATATTACTCTCTTCGACGGTCGGATCGATTTCGATAATAGGATCTCCTTTTTTAACCCGGTCTCCTTCTTTTACATAAATCTTTTTAACCGCGCCTCTGGATAAAGGCTGGAGTATTTTTACATCTCCCATAGGAATGACTTTCGCTCTTGCGCTTACAACGACATCCGTCTTGCCAATGAAAAGCCACAATATACTTAATGTTATAAAAATCAGTATAGTCCACATTATGAGTCTTCCAAGCGGACTGACCGGACTCTCTTCTATCTCGACTAAATGTGGTTTGAACCTATTTTTGTCTTTTGTTGTTTTCAACTAAAAGTCTCCTCATTTTATATAGACTGCTGTGAATAGAGATGATAATAGTAACCTTCTTTTTTCATCAATTCTTCATGTGTTCCGGCTTCAACTATTTGACCTTTATCCATAGCTATGATTACATCACAATCTTTTACAGTCGATAATCTATGTGCGATTATGATCGTTGTACGACCTTTTTTGATATTTACCAGGTTTGCATTGATTATTTTTTCAGATTCGTAGTCGAGTGCCGATGTCGCTTCATCAAAGATTAATATACGAGGATTTACCAATAGCGCTCTGGCTATTGCCACACGCTGTCTTTGACCGCCGGAAAGTGTAGATCCTCTTTCACCGACTTCCGTATCGTAACCTTCAGGAAATTCGGATATAAAACTATCCGCTCCTGAGATTCTTGCCACATGAATAATTTCATCCATCGAAGCGTTTGGACGTGCCATCGCGATATTTTCTTTAATAGTTCCTCGAAAAAGATAATTTTCTTGCAAAACGACACCTATCATAGTTCTGTACCATTTGGGATCAAAATGTCTTATATCCACCCCATCGACAAAAACTACACCTTCATTTGGCATATAAAGCCGTTGTATAATTTTTGTTACCGTACTTTTCCCGCTACCGCTTCGTCCGATTATGCCTACACTCATACCAGCTTTTATGCTAAATGAGAGATCTTTAAGCACCATTGCCGAGCCCGGCTTATAGGCAAAACTAACTTTGTTAAAAGCGATATTTCCTTTGATTTGCGATAGGGTGATCGCTTTTTCATTTTTTTGTTCGGTTGGAGTATTTAAAATATCACCAAGTCTGTCAACGGAGAGAAGAGTCTGCTGAAATTCATTCCACAAGTTTACGAGTCTTAAAACAGGTCCGCTAAATTGATTTGCAAACATTTGAAATGCGATCAACTGGCCGACGGTTAGATCTCCTTTTATAACCATTAAAACTCCGAAATACAAAATCGAGATAGTCATAAGCTTTTGTAGCATACCTGATAATCCGCCTAAGAGAAAACCAAAATTGCTAAGTTTGAAACTTGCACTAATATAATCGGCAAGTTTATCTTCCCAGCGTTTTTGCATGGCTCCTTCAAGTGCGAGAGATTTTACTGTTTCCACACCGGTTACCGACTCTACTAAAAAGGAGTTTTGTTCAGCTCCCATTTCAAATTTTTCATCCAATCTTTTTCTGAAATTAGGCGTTGCGAAGAAATAAATAACGCTGATAACAAAGACAAATCCCATAACCATAAGCGCAAGTTGAACACTATATAAAAACATTACGGCTAAAAATACGAAGCTAAAAAGCACGTCCAAAAGTACCGTTACGGATTTGTTCGCTATAAAACTTCTTATTTGGTCAAGCTCTCTAACTCTAGCTATAATATTACCTACTTGTCTGACTACAAAGTAACCAAACGGTAGAGCGAGTAAATGATGATAGAGTTTAGCGCCGAGTTTAGCATCGATTTTTGATGTTGTATGAACAAAGACGTAATTACGCATATAATTTAACAAAAAGTCAAAAACCGTAACAGCTAAAAATGCAATTGCCAATACATCTAATGTGCTTATGGAGTGGTGCACTAAAACTTTATCGAGAATTACCTGCGTAAAGAGGGGTGTAACAAGTCCAAAAAGTTGAATTACAAACGATGCTAACAATACCTCAAAAATAATTTTTTTATAATTCAATATCTCTTTTATGAACCAGCCGAATCCGAATTTGATTTTTTCCGAGAGTATTCGGTGTTTTAGTACCAAGCTTTTTTGAGAGAACTCTTTTGTGAAATCGTCGTAGCTTATAAGGGCGGGTTTGTTTTTATGAGGGTCGTAAATCAAAAGCTCTTTTTTTGTCTTATTCGCTCTTAGGATAGCTCTGTATTCGCCGTTTTTCATTAGACAGATTATCGGCATAGGATAGTTATCGACTAGTTTATCGATCGTTAGTTTTTTTATCGATACCCTAAAGCTTTCTCTTTTTGCAATGCGTGCAAGCTCTTCGATAGTAGGTTCTTTACCATCTTCTATGGCATATTCTTTTACTATACTTCTACTATCAATGTTGACCTGATTTAAACTACCTGCAATATCCAACGCAATTAATGCCGTGTGCATTAAAATCCTTTAAATTATTAACTCACTTGAAATGGTTTCATAAACCTTATCTATAACGCTTAATTTGAAACTTAGTTCATTTTTAAATTTATTAATTTGAATGTAGTCAAGCTGTATAGTATCGATCTCGCCGGCAGCTTGTAATCTAGCATACATCTCTTCCTGTTGGAAAGTCTGATCAATAATCTTATACTCAGCTTGTAATATCTTATCGAAAGTTTTCTTTAATAACTCTCTTTTTTTCTCTCGTGATTCAAAATCTATCTTTGCGAGTCGGTACTTCTCTATCAATTGCTGAAGTTCAAGTTTCGATCTAGCTATTTTTGCATCGGTTTTGTGCCCATCGAATAGATTCCATCTAACTGATATTCCGATATTCCAACTGTTTCTTTCTAAGTTTTCTATGGTTTGCAGAAAATTGTTTGCATCCGAACCGTACAATCTGTATCCGCTATCAAGATAAAAACCGGGTAAATAGTCTTTTTCTAACAGCTCTAATTCATGAGCTTTTTTTTCGATCTGAAGTTGTAAATTTTTTGCCATCATGCTCTCTTCAAAATTTTTAGTAGCACACTTTTTTGGTTCGAACATCGTGAATTCGATAGTTTCCGGATTTAGCTTTATATTTGAAAGAATTTGTATCTTTTTTACGGCATTTTTGAAATCTAGCTTATGTTTGAGTATTTCACTTTCAAGATTGGCCATTGCTAATTCATCTTTGGATAAAGTTACCTTATCGACTTTCCCAACTTCGTAAAGGCGTAATTTTTTTTGTAAAATCGTATCTTGTATGAGACGCATCTTTTCTTTGTATTGTATGAGTTCTTGAGATTTTAACGCTTGCCTGAAATATTCTAAAAGTTGCTTTGAAACTTCTTCTTCTTGCAGAGCCAGTTCGGTTTTAACAATTTCAAGATCGGTTTGGCTAATTTTCATCAAGATATCGGTAGCTCCGAATCTATAGATTTCATACTCCATATTTACACCTAGCGAGTCCCTAAATTGCGAATAACTCGGATAATATGATCCGCTTATACTTGCATCTCCTTTTTCAAATGAGTGATAATATTCGCCGGAATAAGCAAGAGAAATGTTTGGATAGTATTCGCTTTTTATAAGTTGGATATTCTCTTTTGTAATTGCGATATCATATTTTTTCAAGATAATATTTGTCGCGTTTTCCAGTGTTTGATCTAAAAGAGTCCAAAAATCGACTTTTTCTTTTTGATATTCTAAATCTGTATTCGATATATTGTTTTCAATTGTCTTTACGATTACTATATTGCTACCGCTTTGATCCGATGATTGCAGTATCCGTTTTGTTGTATTGTTATCGGGTGTTAAAGTTTGGTTTGATTCTGTGTCGCAGTAGCTTGGTTTTAATTGATCTGTTTTTACGGTTTCTTTTATCGTAGATTCTACAATCTTAGCATCCGGTATAGAATCAATATCTATAGCGGTTTGTTGGTTTTCTATTATAGTCTCATCGTCTTCCGGTTCGATTATTTCTACTATAGTAGCGTCGGGTAGAGAAGTGATATCCGTATTGTCATTATCATAGATGGGTTTATCTTGTGGATAATTTTCATCGTTTTCATCATTTAGATCCAAAAGGGTTGCATCAGGTAGAGATTCTATTTCTGAAAGAGTACTCTGGATATCATCGATGAGAACTATTTCATCACTTGCCCAAAATGTTGAAACTATTAAAAAAGTAAAAATTATTAGGTATTTCAAAAGTTATCCGCTCCATTAGTAAAGATAGTAATAAATCTTACTAAAGAAGGATATCTTTTTTAAACTTAATAAAATTATAAATTTATTTAAATAATCTAATTTTTTATCAAATTATTAAACTATTTTAATTATTTGTGCTATAATTAGAGCGAAGGAAAAAGATTCCTTTGCTCTGAAACTATGACCACGCTCGCCAAAGTAGTGGTCATAGCCGTAGAAGGAGTGAAATTTCTTTGCTCTGAAACTCTTAAGCCCAAGCCGCATTTATAACTGCCATTAAATGTTCGTTATTTTGTACATCTTGAACATTCTGTGCTGTTTGAATACCGTTTGTTGCATCACCGTCAAGATCATATGTAGCTATATAAGCTATAATCTCGTCAAGACTGTTTAATGCATTTCCATCATGATTTGCATGCCAGTCATTTTTTATGCTTACACTATCTCCGTTTTCATTTATTGCGGTCAAAGTTTCGATTCCGTAGTGCTCTTCTTGTTGCCAACCGACAGATACTTTATCGTTGTCATTGTCTGAGTATTTGATAAGTAACGATCCGTATTGTCCGTCTTCTTGGAAAATAGCGATATCTTTATAATTTACCGTCTTATCAAATTCAACGATGTCATTATTACTCCAATAATCCCAGTTAATAGTTTCATGACCCATTGCATCTGTATAGATTTCAAGGTTCATATCATCTATAGTATCTCTACCGTCACCTTTTGAGAAGACATAAGTATCGTTACCTCTAGTGTCAACTATACCGTCATTTCCTGTACCGCCTTTGTAGATGTCGTTACCCCATCCACCATGCATTTCATCATCACCGGCACCACCGTAAAGGATATCGCCTTTCTCTTTTCCTTCAAGATAGTCGTTTCCACCCATACCGGATAATACATTTGTAGCTCCTGCTATACCGTTAATCGTATCATCACCATTATCACCAAATTGATACCAGTCGATTGCTTTACGATCTTTATTTATCATTTCAAATTCAGCTACTGCAGAACCTATTGGATCTGTATGACCGTCAGTTGCCTGATAGTAAAAAGAGAAATGATCTTTTGCAATCGCTCCACCGCTACCCGGAGTATATTGTAAAGTTCTTGCCGCGTTATCAACAGAGATGGAACCACCCTCTTGATAGAACTGTAGGTCATGGAAACCTGTGCTTGCAATTGTAAGTGTATCGTTTACATCGATATCTTTTGCCATAGTGTTGCTTCCTATTGGATCATAGTGACCATCATTTGCAAGAATTGATTTATAGATATCACCGTCGATCAATTGATCGTAAGTTACAATTTGATCATCTCTGATTTCAACACTATCATTTTGACCAACAACAGTCAATGTTACGGTTTTTGGATCACTCAATGACTCATATCCTGCTGTTGATTTATCTGTTACATGATATTCGAATGTTACAGTAGCTTTATCGCCAACTGACAATGCATCAAAATCACCTGTTATCTTATATTTTCCAAAATCCGGATCAGCATCAGTTGCAGCAGGGTTAACAAGCGTTACATCAACAGTCGCTTTAATAGCTGCTATTTGTGCAGCCGTAAGGTCTGCCGATGCTACCGTAATTGTACCATTATCTACCTGGAAAGTATGTGTATCACCTGCATCTAAGTCTTTAGTACCTGCCGGCTGACCTGCTATATCTTCCAAAGCAAATTGACCTTCATAAATCTCAACATCACCTGCATGATCTCCACCCTCAAGAACTGAAACGTTTATATCTTTGATAACAGCCTGATCATTTAAACCGTGAATATCAATAT
>Ga0256914_1001558_pt1 | contig 20413 bp, 19 predicted proteins | sample HulkmetaG_FD_191571 | JGI IMG/M metagenome (GOLD analysis project Ga0256914, IMG submission 191571) | Hydrothermal chimney microbial communities from Main Endeavour vent field at the Juan de Fuca Ridge, Pacific Ocean - Hulk | ecosystem: Environmental > Aquatic > Marine > Hydrothermal vents ... | reverse complement strand
TACTTGTCATATAATGAAATTATTATTGCATTAGTACTTAATATCTAATAACTAACTCAATATAATGATCATTATCTTCCAACTTTATATCCAACTTAGTAGACATAGCAATTTTCTGCATACGAATAGTTGTATTTAACGACTCTAATACATGTAAATAGTTCATAGTAAAAGGTGTCTTAATATTCTCTATTTTTCTATCTTTTATTAATTTTACCGCACTATTTATAATCTCTTCATAAACTAACTTATTAGTGGCTCTTTGAAGCCTATACTCTCTCATATATTGATAATTTTTGAGAAGTACATCTTTTTCGATATTATTTAAATAACTAATTTTTTTAACTTTAGACTCTTCTAAATCAAGTTTGTGTCTATAATTCTCGATTTTTGTTTCATAAAATTTATCAAAATCGGGAATACAAGTGTATAAAATATCTAAAACATCACTATTTTTTAAACTATCTTTTCTACCCAAGATTTTATTTAAAACTTGGATAGAGGGATTAATGAAGTTATATTTATCCTCTTTACCATCAAAACTTACACCACTAGAAGATATTCTTGGTTTACTTCCTACATATTCAATATTTACCATTTTATTATTTCCTTTCAAATATTTTAAAACTTACTGCCTTAGTACTTATTACAAAAAAACTCATCTTAAACCTAAAGTCTACCTCGCCCCATTCCTCTAAAATTTTTAGGAGGGAAATTAGCATATAGATACTCAGCTACTTGTTGAAGTTCCTCTTTTGTAATACTATCTTTTAAAGAGGGCATAAGACCAAATTTTTCAAGTTTTTTTGGCATACATATCGATTTTTCTCGTGAAGGCTTAAGAACATAATCTACAATAAATTTTACAGCATCTTTTTGAGTGGAGAACTCTTTTTTGACATGACGCATCACACCCATAATTGCAGGTGCAACAATAGTTGTAAGCTGTTTTTGAGTTGGTTTAGTTGTCATGTGACAGCTTTCACATTTTTGTGAAAATAGTGCTTTGGCACTATCTTCTGCTAAAAGCGTACTATTTAACACTAATAGTAGCGTTGTTGATATTAATATTTTTTTCATTTACAATCCTTTCTCTACTATACTAAATCGACCTATTCAAAATAAATAAGATAGTATAGAACAGATTTGTTAAAATGAAAATTTAGCCTATCTCACAATGACCAATATCTAATTTTTTTATTAAAGCTTCAAAAAATTTGCCACTCTCTTTGTCATAATCATCATGAAACTCAACAGAATACTCACCAGCAAGATCTTTTTTTGGTGTAACTGTTATGGAAGGGGCAATACCGAACTCTTCAATTATTATTCCTACAGTATCACAAATCAATTTTCTCTGAGAAGTTGAATTATACTCCAATACCAACCTAGAATATCTCTCCTCCATCTCATGATAAGCTTTGATACAAACATCTGCCATATTAACCCTTTATAATTTTTTCTAATTATATACTATTTTTTATTTTATTCAAAGTTAATAGTTGCCAATGTCCCTTTACTAGGAATAGATTCAACTTTAATCTTAAAACCATAAAAATCTACCACATTTTTTACAATACTAAGACCAATACCAAAACCACCCTCACTTCTATTAGATCTATTAAATTGCTGAAATATATTTTTAAGTTGCTTAGAATCCATTCCAACGCCAGAATCTTTGACGCTAAATTTATGTTCATCAAGAGAGATAACAATCTCACCACCCTTCTTATTATATTTAATAGAATTGGATATTAGATTATCAATAAGTCTAATTGCATCATTTTTATCCAATTCACAAAAAACTTTTTCATCAATGGACTCTATTAATTTGACTCTTTTTGATTTCATCATCGCTCCAAAATAGATTAATCTATCCTTTAGAAGTTTACTCAAATTAACACGCTCTATATCTCTCAAATGTTTATGATTGAGTTGAATATATATTAAGTCCTCATATAATCTATTTAAAGTTTGTGAAGCAATAGAAATTCTTGTTAACTCCTTTTTATCTTGACAATCCTCTTTATTCTCTAAGAGTTCAATATTCATTAATATTGCACTAATGGGGGTATTTAATTCATGTGTCGCATCTCTAATAAAATCATTTATAGCTTTAAAAGAGGAGTGCATATGTGTATTAAAAAGTTTTCCAAAAAAATAACCAAAAAGTATAATAAAGAACAATGAAACCAGAAATATTGTAATAACTATCTCTTCTAAACTAATAATATTTGGCTCTTCATGACTTCCCAACATATCTGCTTGTAGCTGTTGTCCAATAAAAATAGTCTGATTACCTCTCACTCCTCCTCCATCTAAATAAGAGTAAAATGCAAATAATACACTACCCACAAAAAATGTAGTAGAGATAACATATGTAATATAAAATTTAATCATTCTTCTTTTATCATCAGATTCCATCAACTCTATTTTCCTTAGTTATATTTAATGTTTTAAAAATAAAAGCCAATAATGTTTGTAAAGTAAATGGTCTTGGCATATATTGCCCATGTAATACATTTTTTTCGCTTTTTTGAGAAAAAACCAAAGAACCAATCAAAATTGATGGTAAAATTTTTTTGGAATATAGATAAGAGAGGCTATAAAGAATTAAAAAATTTGTATTTACAAGTATTAAGTCAACTTCCAATTTGCTAAGCATCTCTTTGGCAACCAACGCATCAAATGCTTGGATAACAAAAAATCCTTGTTCTGTCAAAAACTCAGTGAGTGTTTCACTAAAAACAATATCCTCTTCAAGTAACAAAATGGTGCCTGACATGATAGAACCTTTACTAAATTATTTATTAAAATTATAGGAAGTAAAGGTGAAGTAAATGTGAACTTAAGCATTTTTTAATTTTTACTGTTTTTATTGAAGCTATTTGTAAATTTTATGATAAAAATCAAATTTTACATAGAAATCAACCACTCACTCATATTAAAGACATCTTTTGTTAACTGCATACTTTTCCACCCTGAAGGCTCTAAATACATCAATTTTGAGCCAAAATAACCCACACAATAACTCTCTTTATATATCGCAAAAGAGCCACTCATAAGAGAGTCAAAAATATCAGAACCATCTTCTGGAGTTTTATACATATCAAATTGTAAAAGATGTAGATCAATCAATGTTGATATAAAAATCTCATTCTCTCTTAGAGAGTGGCTTATACTGTAATATGTAGGATATGTCAAAAAAGGTTCATCTACTATTTCACTAATATATAATCTCTCTTTTTTTCTCATAATATCACCTCATATATTTATACCAATCTAAGTCTTAAAAAGTTCTAATTGAGTATTTAGATCTTCTGTCATTTTATTAAGATATTTACTTGCCTCTGCAATCTCTTCAACATTTTTTGCACTAGAGGAGGAGATAATACTAACTTCCTCTATCTTTTTAATCATTCCATTTACACTTTTTCCTGTTATTTCAAAATCATCAACAGTTTTTTGTGTTGCATTAGTTGCTTCATTAACAAGCCTCGTTGTTCCATTTATCTTCTCTTCAACTTCACTTGCACTATTAGATAACTCTTGAATATCTTTAGAATTTCTACTCATCTGATCACTTGCATCTAATATTGATTGAACAATTACACCAATTGTTGCATTAATTTCAGATAATGATTTTTGTGTCCTTTCAGCCAATTGCCTAACCTCATCTGCTACAACAGCAAAACCTCTTCCATGTTCCCCTGCTCTTGCTGCTTCTATTGCTGCGTTTAGGGCAAGTAAGTTTGTCTGATCAGCAATATCTGAAATAACTTCCAAAACACCTTTGACTTGCGCTGCATCTGATGAAAGTGCCTGCATCTGACTTGCTAACTCTACTTCAATATCTACACTCTGCTGAACTTGCTCTGTAAGCTTTATTATTTCATCTCTAGCCTCATTCAAATTATCACTAGCTTTTACAATATCTTTTTTACTATCTATTGCTTCTCTTATAAAATTTTCAATCTCTCTCATTATATCTTGAGCCTGTAATGTTGTATCATTAATAATAGTTACAGAATTTTCAACATTACTACCCACTTTTGCAGAAGTTGAGGAGAGTTGACTAGATATAGATGCATTTTCAAATGAAGATTTTTTGGATTTGGTAATCAATTGTCCTAATGAATCTAATAGAGAATTGACACTAACTGCCATCTCTCTAATCTCTTTAGTTACATCTGTATTTACTTTAATACTCAAATCTCTATTTTCACTAACATCTTTAAGAGAATCTTTAAATTCATTAATTGGTTTAATAATATTTTTATTTACAAACAAAGATGCAAGTATAGCCACTATAAATAGAGTACTCAATGACCAAAAAATCATATGATTTCTCATACTATTGGGAACAATCATCACCTCTTCTTCATCTATCTCTGACATTAATGCCCAAGTGAAATCATCATTAATCTTAATTGTTGTAAATGCTGAAAGGACTGGATTCCCATTATAATCTATAATAATTTTTGAGTTCTCTTTTCCCTCAAAAGCTTCTTTTGTAGCCTCAGTATCAACAGATCCTTTTGAAGGATTTTTAAAAGAGTTTACAACTGAGTGGTTGATAGGATCCAAAAAGCTATCACTTCTCATTAACTTATCTGATCCAACCAAATAATCTTCCTGAGATTTACCATATCCCTTTCTAAATTTCATAATATCATTGATAGCTTTATTACTCATTTGAAGAACTAAAACAGATCTGAATTCTCCATCTATATAAATAGGAGATCCAAAAAACATCACAGGGATATCATCCCTAGGAGCATAAGGAGCCATATCTACAAATAGACCCTTTTTTTTCGTTTGAACAACCTTTCTCCACACTTCTGCCAATCCACTCTCTTTTAAAACCCCATTAGAAAGGTTAGTTCCATAATCAGATTTTTTACTAGCAGAATATATAACTACACCTTTTTCTTTTGTAATAATAAAAGCATCCATATAACCATTATCTTTGATATATCCCTTTAAAAGTTTTTCATGAGCTTTGGTCTTATTAATAATTTCTAGATTAGAAAGGGGAAACTTATCACCATCTTTAATAGATAATTTCTTATAAATAGACATTATACTTGTAGTTAGAGAATAGACATTTGCACTTCTAGATAAAACCCGAATATCTTTGATTACTTTATTAAAAAATGTCTCTATTTGATGCTTCTTTATATCTCTAGATGTTTTTAATCTATCATAACTCACATTCATAAGAGCATCTGTACTCTCATTTACAGCAACCATTCTAGTAACGAATGAAACAATCATAATAGATATAATAATTATCCCTATCAATTGTACCTTTAGGCTAAATCTATTCATAAAAAAACCCTTTCTTAAAATTCCTACCAGATAAGATCGACTTTTTTGATAAAAATTTAACCTCTAAATTAGAACTTGATACAATAAAAAAATTAAATAGTTTACCTTATGGAGAGTATGTGTTAGAGATTTTTAAACAACAAAATAGTTTTTTGACAAGAGCCAAGGAGAATAGTAGTCTAAAATATGTATTAAATTTTGATCAAAATGGTGCTTTTATTGAAGTGTGTGATAAAAAATTAAAGCCAATCAAACAGATTGATTTTCGTGTATATAATGGACTTGATAGAGAGATTTTACAACTTATCCAAAAGAGTGAAAAAGATGATTTTTTTCAAATTAGTTGGGAGGAAGAGAGTTCAGAAATTTATCTTCACAAACATTTAAGATTAGTTGAGCTTTTGAGATTGAGTGATAAATTTTTTACAAGTGATGATAAACAAATTTTATTTGAAAATGGTATATTTGAAATTGATCTTAAAATATTAAAAAGTAAAGACAATAAGCTTCTTATTTCACCATCAATTGGTAAAGATGATGATTTTAAATTTTTGAGTCCTAGCTATGTAATGATAGGTCATGTTATAAAACAGATCAAAAATGTAGGTGAGAATTTTGATAAGCTCTCTAGTTTTGACACCATTATAGAGATAGATAAACTAGAGGAGTTTTTGACAATATTTGTTACCCATTTTGAAAATATAGATATTAAATATGAAAATTTTGGAACAATAATTAAGGATGAAAAAAAGATTATCAAACCAGCTGTAATTTTTGAAAAAGTAACAGTTGATAATGAATTAGTATTAAGAGTTACTGCCACTATAGGGAAACTTAGTCCTGAATTTTTCAATGATTTTAATATTACCAAGATTGTACTAATCAATGAGATAGAGAACTCTTTTATGATATATGAGTGTGATTTTAGTGAAGTATTTGAGATGTACAGTTATATTTTCAAAAATCTCACCTCTCTCAAAAGAGCTATCAAAAATGTAAATTTTAGTGAAGAGGATGGTCTCTTTATTATAGAAGAGAAATTAGCAGGTGAATTTATACTCAAAAATTTACAGACTATTATCACCAACTCTCAACTTTTTGGAAGTGATAAACTAAAAGCATATAAATATTCAACAAATAAACCTACCCTAAATATCTCATTTAAAGATAAAATAGACTTTTTTGACTCCAATGAAATAACTGTATCAATAGGAGAAGAAAAATTTAATATTTTTGATATGATCAATCTATACAAAAAACACTCCTATATTCCACTAAGCAGTGGTGAAAAATCTATTATTGACAAATCATATATCTCAAAACTAGAGAGAATTTTCAAGAAAGATGGTAAAAAGATAAAAGTCTCATTTTTTGATTTGCCAGAGATAGAGGAGTTGATATCTCAAAAAAGCCAAAAAGTATTTCATGATTCACGAGAGTTTTATGAAGGGTTTAATAGTCTCAAATCTTCAAAAACAAGATTGCCAAAACTAAAAAATGTAACTTTGAGAGATTATCAAAAGTATGGAGTCAAATGGCTAAAATATCTTTATGATAATAATTTAGGGGGATGTTTAGCAGATGATATGGGGCTTGGTAAAACACTTCAAGCTATCTCACTTCTATCTTTTATATATCCAAAGACCAAAGTACCTTCACTAATTATTATGCCTAAAAGTCTACTCACCAATTGGCAAAATGAGATTAAAAAATTTAGTCCAAATCTATCATTTAAACTTTACTATGGAGTGAATAGAGATCTTGAAAAACTAAATAATTACAATATTATTATAACAACTTATGCAATAGTAAGAAATGATATTGAAAAACTTAAAGAGTATACATTTGACACTATTATTTTGGATGAGTCTCAAAATATCAAAAATATAGAGTCCAAAATATCAAAAGCTATTATGTTATTAAATGCCAAACATAAATTTGCATTGAGTGGAACACCAATTGAAAATTCTCTTTTTGAACTCTACTCACTCTTTAGATTTATCAATAATGGCATGTTTTCAACTGCAAATGACTTCAAAAAACATTTTGCTTTGCCAATTCAAGGTGAGGCAGATGAAAATATTGCAAAAATATTAAAAGCAAAAATATCTCCATTTTTATTAAGACGACTAAAAGCAGATGTATTAAAAGATCTACCACCAAAACAAGAACAAGTTATATATGTAGATATGGAAGAGAAACACAAAACATTTTATAATCAAAAGAAGGCATATTACAAAGAGATATTAAATAATCAAGTTGCAGTTAATGGGATAGAAAAATCAAAATTTGCTATTTTTCAAGCCTTTAATGATCTTCGACAAATCGCTTCAGCACCAGAATTAAAGAGTGAAAATCATATCCCTTCATCAAAGATAGAGAATCTTTTTGAAATGTTAAGTGATATTATAGGCAACAACCACAAAGTTTTAATATTTGCAAACTATTTAGGTTCATTAGATCTTATAGCAAATAGAGCAGAATCGGAAGGATATGAATATCTCATGATGACAGGAAGCACAAGAGATAGACAAACTCTAGTAGACAAATTTCAAAATGATAAAAAATATTCACTCTTTTTAATGACTCTAAAAGTAGGAGGAGTAGGACTAAATTTAACAGCAGCTGATTATGTATTTATCTTTGATCCATGGTGGAACAGAGCAGCTGAAAATCAAGCTATAGATAGAACACATAGAATGGGACAAAAAAATACTGTTTTTAGCTATAGAATGATTACAAAAGATAGTATTGAAGAGAAAATTTTGGAGCTACAAAATCAAAAACAGGATTTGACGGACATGATTATAAGTGGTGATGAGAGTGGTTTAAAACAGCTTACAAGTTCTGATTTAGAATTTATATTGGGGTAGATGATGAAATTTATGCAAATCAACAAAAATAAATTAAAAATACTTTTGGAAAAAAATACCAAAGATGAACTCATTAGGCTCTTAACTTTTAGTCTTGATATTATAGATAATATAGATATGCAAATCCCACCATTTGTTAAAAATAGAAGATTTAAAGCAACCACAAAAAATCATTTTGTAAATTTTCTTTTAAATCTTTTTGAAAATCCAATATTTAAAACTAAGCTTTATGAAAAATTAGCACAAAACCAAATATCAAGAACCATATATAATCTTTTAATATGGGAAACTCCCATAATTAATAGCTCTGATGTAGCAGAGACACTAAACTTAAAAAAAGTGATAAAGGTAAACAACTATGGAATAGAAGAGCATATATTAGAAGGGAATTTAGCTCTAATAAATAGAGATATCGAATTTTCGTGGAGAGAAACAGAGGATATTCTATATATTGAAGAGAGCATTAGAGATCTATTAAAATTAATTTTTCCTCTTCCTGATAGTTACTATCTAAAAAGTATAAAAGAGATAAAAGAAGATAATATTTTGACTTATAACAATGAGCATGAGGTGTTAGAGTTTATCAATATATTTGCAACTATGAAACAAAATAATTTAATAGAGTTTGGTAAAACAGGAGAAAAACCACTCAATAAAACTCTAAATATTTTAAAAAAATCAACTCCAATACATGAATTTTATAGTGAAAAGAAGATGGATAATCTAGCAGTAGATATGCTTAGTCGTAGCTTTTATTACTACTCTTTTAAGCTTAATTCTCATCATAAAGAGATTGATATTTTAAGAAGTTTTACAACATTACAGATGGAGGATCATTTTGATTTTACAATTTCAAGAATCTTTACATCTCATCTAAAAAAGATAAGATTTGGTTACTACTCAAATGAACAAGAAAAACTATTTAAAATCGTAAAAGATATTATCAATAATTTACCCAAAGATGGTTGGGTAGGAGTGGAGAATATTTTTCACTATTGCAAATATAGGGATTATAAATTTGACTTTGAATCCCCATGGAAAACAAATGATTATAATATGGAGTGTGACATATTATTAGATAATGAACTAATAACTGATACACTATATACTAATAAATATTATTATCAGATTCTATTTTTTGAACCAATTTTAAAAGCAACATTTTTCTATTTGGGAGCTTTAGGAGCTTTAGAATTAAAATATAATAAACCACAATCTCTCTATACCATAAAGGCAAAAGATAAACCATACATAAGTGTGTGGGATTCTCTGAAATATATCAGGTTAACATCTCTAGGCAAATATATTTTTGGTTTTGATAAAAAATATACTCAAAAAGAGATAAAAGTCAAAAAAAGCACAATCAAATTTGATGAGTATAAACCCATAATCACAATAGAGAGTCAAGATGCAATCATGAGTGCAAAACTAGATGCATACACAGATAAATATGATGAAAATAGATATATTTTAAGTCATGCCAAAATATTTAAAGATTGCAAAAACTATAAAGCAGTTGATCTAAAAATAGAAAGTTTTTATAAACAGATTAAGCAAAATCCCCCAAAAGTTTTTATAGATTTTTTTGATGAAATTAAAAGATCTGCAAATTTACTAAAAAGAGATTTGAAACAAATTGTAATCACACTAGAAAATAATCCAAAACTTTTAACACTCTTTATGAAAAATAAAAAATTAAAAGAGCTTATTATAAAAGCTGAAGGTTATAGAATCATTGTATCAAAAGAGAATATACCAAAACTATCTAAGATACTTAAAGATAATGGATTTTTTATAGACTTTTAAGTGCTATTAGCTAAAATTCACCAACTATAAACTAGGAGAACAATATATGACAAGAGCAATTAACTTTGGTGCTGGACCTTCAGCAATACCATTAGAGGTTTTAGAAGAGGCACAAAAAGAGTTATTAGATTTTGAAGGTGAAGGCTTGTCAATAATGGAAGCATCTCACAGATCAAAAATGTATGATAAAGTACATAATGGTGCTATTGCTTCAATGAGAGAGCTTTATAATATTCCTGAAGATTTTGAAATTCTATTTCTTCAAGGTGGGGCATCTTTGCAGTTTGCAATGTTACCTATGAATCTATCAAAAAAGGGTGGAAAAGTACAATATGTAAATAGTGGAAGCTGGTCAAAAAAAGCGATCAAAGAGGCAAAAATCCAAGGATTAGATGTTGAAATTGTAGCTTCATCAGAAGATACAACTTTTGATAGAATTCCTGAAGATATCAAATTTGATGATGATGCAGACTATGCTTATATCACATCAAACAATACAATTTACGGTACACAATATAAAACTTTTCCAAAAACCAAAGCACCATTAATTATAGATGCTTCAAGTGATATATTCTCTTATCTAGTTGACTGGACAAATATAGATATGATGTTTGCAGGAGCTCAAAAAAATGCAGGTCCTTCTGGAGTTACAATTGTGATTATCAGAAAAAATCTTTTGGATAGATGCCCTGAAAGCATCCCTACAATCTTGAGATACAAAACTCATGCAGATAATAACTCTCTATATAATACACCACCAACATTTGGTATATATATTCTAAGCCTTATTATGAAATGGATCAAAGCAAAAGGTGGAATAGAAGGTATTCAAGCACACAATGAAGCAAAAGCAAAACTACTTTATGATGCTATTGATAACTCAAATGGATTTTATGTAGGACATGCACAAAAAGATTCAAGAAGTCTTATGAATGTATCTTTTAATATAAAAGATAAAGATGCAGATCTTGAAGCTAAACTTGTAGCTTTATCAGTGCAAAACAAAATGGTAGGATTAAAAGGACATAGATCAATAGGAGGTCTTAGAGCTTCAATTTATAATGCAATGACTTTAGAGGGTGTACAAGCACTCGTTGATTTGATGCAAAAATTTGCAGATGACAACAGATAGGAAATAAATAAAATGTTAAAAGTACAAACACTAAATAAAATTTCACCAAAAGGTTTAAACCTTCTAACTCATGACAAATATGAAGTAGCAAGTGAATTCTCTTCACCTGATGCAATTGTTCTTCGTAGTTTTAAAATGCATGATATGGAACTTCCAACATCACTAAAAGCTATTGCAAGAGCAGGTGCAGGAACAAATAATATTCCTATAGATAAATGTTCAGATAGAGGTATTGTAGTCTTTAATACTCCCGGAGCAAATGCAAATGCAGTAAAAGAGCTAGTTATTGCAGGAATGCTGATATCTTCTAGAAATTTGATCAATGGAGTAAATTGGGTTCAAAGTATTGCTGATAAAGGTGATGAAGTACCTTCTCTTGTAGAAAAAGGTAAAGCACAATTTGCAGGAAGAGAGATAAAAGGCAAAACAATCGGTATCATCGGACTTGGTGCTATTGGTGCAATGGTAGCAAATGATGCTTTGGCACTGGGCATGAATGTAATTGGTTATGACCCATATATATCTGTAGATGCTGCTTGGGAATTATCAAGCAAAGTAAAAAAGGCAACAGGATTAGAGACACTTCTTAAAGAGGTAGATTTTATAACTATTCATGTACCTCTTCTTCCAAGTACAAAAGAGATGTTTAACGCTGAAAAATTTGCAATGATGAAAGATGGCGTAAGTATCATGAACTTTGCAAGAGGTGGTCTTGTAGATAATAAAGCGATTAAAGAAGCAATCAAAAGTGGAAAAGTTTCAGCCTATGTGACAGACTTTCCTGATGCTGATCTTTTGGGTGTTGATGGTGTTATACCTATACCTCACCTTGGAGCTTCAACAACTGAATCAGAAGATAATTGTGCATTAATGGCTTGTGCTCAAGTCAAAGATTTTCTTGAAACAGGAAATATACAAAACTCTGTAAACTTTCCAAACTGTTCTCTTCAAGTCAAAGAGGGGTGTAATAGAGTAATTATTGCAAATAAAAATATTCCTAATATGATTAGTACAATCACCTCACTTCTAGCAGAAAACCGTATCAATATCGTAGATATGCTCAACAAAAGTAAAGGTGATTTGGCATACAACATCATAATCACAGAGAAAAAAGTATCAGAAGAGATAAAAGAGAAACTAGAGAGTGTTGATGGCATTATTTTAGTAAGAGTCATCAAATAATATTATGCGTTGGAGAGATGTAAAACAAAATAGAATTCCAGAAAAAAAAGAGGAGAAAGAGGAGATTCAAATTGATTTGAATCTCCCTTTTGCCTCTAGGTTTGATAGATTTAAAGCATTTACAACAGACTCTTTTTTAGTTGCTATGCCAATTTTTTATATTGTTTTTTATGTTGTATTTGGATCAAGAGAGGCATTTGCTCAAAATATGTTACTTGGTTGGATATATATCCTAACTCCTTTAGCAATTATCATGACTGCCTTTTACGCAAAAGCAGGTCAAAGCCCGGGCATGAAGGCTTATGAAATAGAGGTGATAGATAATCACACAAAACAAAAACCAACAATCATAACCGCTTTTTTAAGATTTTTCTTTTTTAATATCTCGTTTTTTTCAGTAATTGGTATTTTATTGACATTTTTTAGAGAAGATCAAAGATCTCTACATGATATACTCTCTGGAACTTCAATTATAAATAAAGAAGAGAATCAAAAGTAGGCAAAAACCTACTTTTGATTTATAATCAACTCATCTGATATAAAATCTCCAAAAGAGACTGTTGCTGTTTTATTTTCATCTATTCCATATATAGAGACCGTAGTCCAACCATTACAATCTATCTTAGATGCTGTAGCATAGGCATAAACAGGTTCTCCTGCCATTTTTGGTTGTTCTATATAAACATTTTGAGCGACACTCTTATCAACACCATTAAGCATCATCTTATAAGCCATAGTACAACTAGGTCTTAAACCATTCTCATTAGTACAACTCATTGTTTGTGGTGCTATTCCAAGACCATTAAGAGTTAATCTTCTTGAAATTCCTAAATGTTTACCATCAAGTCTACTATTTGCATAAATAAAAACTGATTTCCCTACCATAGCAGGAACATATCGAAGTTCTGCATATGCAATACCATCTTTTATATCTGTACTCTCAAAAGTAGAGGCTGCTGCATTCATAATTGTCTGACTACACTCATCATATCTATACTCATTACCAATAGCATAACTTACATTTTCTACTTTATCACCTTTATCTAAACTAATAAGAGAGATCTCTTTATCACTATCAACACTTTTGATATCCCAACCACCTAAATTTTCAGGTTTATATTGATCTTTATTTGCCAATAAAATTAGTGTATCAAGAGATGTTATAATATCTTTATTTGGATCTATACTATTAGCAGGTAAGGATAATAGACTTTTATCTTTATCAAAAGTAGCTCTATCATCATAAAAACCATTTAAAGCACTATTATAGGCATTTGAGTACAATTTTGGATTATTAATCACACCAGTAGAGATACTTGTACCATCTATCGCTTTATTACCATAACTATCTACAACATGAATCACAAATTTATCAATAAAAAGTCCATTATCATATCTACTTCCAATTGGTACAATAGCCATACTTGAACTCTTATTCTTTTCAATAACAATAGGAACTTTTAGTATAAAACGATCATTAAAATCTTTAATTTTTACTGATAAAACAATATTTGTTGTACCTGATATATTTTTGACTTTTAGAGCTACACTATCAGAAGATTTCACATCTTTTTGAGGAATTGAGTATATGGGACCTTGTTCACCAGTATATGTAATAAAATCCAAATATGTACCATTTGTATCACTATTTTTCTCTTCCATCTCCAAAATAATATTCTCTATAATATCTACATCTACTGCTTCATTAGTATAAATATTTGTAATATTAAAAAACAACTCTCCAATCTCATCTCTTGAGTAATATCCTTTTTCATTATATGTGTCTGAGAATCTAACACTGATTTTATAGGCATTTTTAGCATCTATTGTAATAATCCCTGATGTAGAGTTGGTATCATTTATATCGCCAATACTTACTCCGCTAGATGTATCATTTATATCACCTCCCACATCATCACTTGGAAGGATAAAAGATGTTTGATTATCATCTTTAAACTTACTAATTCCAGATACTTCATCATCAGCTCTCTCTATTTCACTACATCCCAAAAACAGAAATAGTAAGAGAGTTAAAAGAAGATAATTTTTTTTCATATGAAAAACTCCTATTTTTTTACAATAATTTAAACTATAATCGGTAATTAATAATAAAACTTTAAATAATTACCTTTAATTCCAATCAATATTTAATTTGATATAATCACCACTATTTACTATTTAAGGGAGTACAATGAAATGGAAAAATAGAAGACAGAGCGATAATGTAGATGATAGAAGAAAATCAGGTGGTAGTGGTGGCTTTAAAATGCCATCAATACAGACAATGATGTTTCTCTATCCTATTATTAAACCTCTACTTAGAAGTAAGTTCGGATGGATCATTATAGGAGGAGGAGCATTAGCTTATATGGCTGGATTTAATCCTCTTTCATTAGTAGGAATGGGTGGAAATAGTGCGACTACCGTACAAAACTCATCAGCAGATGATGAAAAAGCCGCCTTTATGAAAACTGTATTAGCTGATACAGAAGATACATGGGGCAAAATATTTGCTCAAGCTGGATACAAATATAAAGAGCCAAAAATGGTACTTTATCGTGGAAGTACGAGAAGTGGTTGTGGTGGAGCCAATGCACAAATGGGACCTTTTTATTGTCCTGCCGATCAAACTGTATATCTTGATCTTGGTTTTTTTGATGAACTAAAAAATAGATTTGGAGCATCGGGTGATTTTGCTCAAGCTTATATACTAGCACATGAAGTGGGTCATCATGTTCAAAATCTACAAGGAACTTTGGAAAAAGTGCAAAAAGCAAAACAGGGATCTTTCTTTGGGAATGAGGCAAAAAAGAATGCACTTCAAGTAAAAGTGGAACTACAAGCAGACTGTTATGCGGGTATTTGGGCTAATCATACACATAGACAAACACACATGATTGAAAATGGTGATATAGATGAAGCACTAGGAGCGGCAAACTCTATTGGTGATGATAGATTACAAAAACAATCAACAGGATATGTCAATCCAGATACCTTTACACATGGGAGTTCAAAGCAGAGAATGACTTGGTTTATGAGAGGTTTAAAAGGTGGTACAATTGATAGTTGTAACACATTCTAAATAGAGGATAAAAACAGTTATGGAATTTTGGAATAATATATACAATAATTTTGACCCAATCGCTTTTTCAATATTTGGCATACATGTACATTGGTATGGACTTATGTATGTTACAGCTCTACTATTAGCTATTTTTGTTGCACATTGGATCGTCAAAAAAGACAACCTTCCCATCTCAAAAGATTTTTTAGATGAATATATAATTTGGATAGAGATTGGAGTAATTTTGGGTGCTCGTGTAGGGTATCTACTCTTTTATGACCCAAACACAATGTATTATGTAACTCATCCATGGAATATATTTAATCCATTTGGAGAAAATGGAGAATTTATAGGAATTAGAGGAATGAGTTTTCATGGTGCTATGCTTGGTTTTCTTATCGCCTCTTCACTATTTTCTTGGAGACATAAAATAAACCAATGGTTTCTACTAGATATTGCAGCTATTGCAATACCTGCTGGATATATTTTTGGTCGTATTGGAAACTTTCTCAATCAAGAACTTGTTGGTAAACCCACTGATGTAGCTTGGGGAATCTATGTAGATAAAATTCTAAGACACCCTTCTCAACTTTATGAGGCATTTTTAGAAGGTGTAGTTGTATTTATTATTCTATATTTATACAGAAAAAGAAAAACTTTTCATGGGGAGCTGATATCACTATATATCTTTTTATATGCCATAGCTAGATTTAGTGCAGAATTTTTTAGAGAACCCGATGTACAAATAGGTTATGTATGTTGTGGATGGATGAGTAAAGGTCAAGAGTTTTCTATATTTATGGCGATCTTTGCAATTGGACTATTCTTCTATCACAAAAATAAAAAGGAGAATCGACTATGAATGAAATATTTGGAGCTATAAATGGATTTTTGAGTAATGTACTATTTTTTGATATTCTCTTTGGTCAAGTAGAGGGAACAAAAATTCCTTTTCTCGTGGCTTGGCTTATTGCAGGAGGTATATATCTTACTTTCAAAATGAGTTTTGTAAATCTTAAAATGTTAAAACACTCTTTCCATATTGTAGCTGGTAAATATCACACAAAAGATGACAAAGGTCTAATTACCCCATTTCAATCACTTACAACAGCACTATCTGCAACAGTAGGTTTAGGTAATATCGCAGGTGTAGCCATTGCTATATCAATAGGTGGACCGGGAGCTACTTTTTGGATGATTATAGCTGGATTTTTAGGTATGACTCTCAAGTTTACAGAGGTAACTCTATCTTTACAACATAGAGAGTTTTTAAAAGATGGCACAATTATGGGTGGAGGAATGGAGTATCTCTCTAAAGGACTCGCAAATAAGGGTATGCCAAAATTTGGAAAAGTTCTAGCAATTACATTTGCTATCTTTATGGTTGGAGGAGCTATTGGAGGAGGTAATACTTTTCAAGTATCTCAAGCTCTAAGTGCAATTGCCACAGAAGTTCCAATCCTACAAACCTATCCTATTATCTTTGGTATTACACTTGCAGTTGTTACAGGGGCTGTAATTATTGGTGGTATTAAAAGAATAGCTCACACCACCGAAAAAATTGTCCCTCTTATGGTATTAATCTATATATCTGCATCACTATGGATATTAATTACAAATTTTTCATCAATTCCTCACGCTTTTGGATTAATTTTTAGCCAAGCCTTTGCTCCAACTGCTGTAGCTGGTGGTATGATTGGTGTAATTGTACAAGGATTTCAAAGAGCAGTATTTTCAAGTGAAGCAGGATTGGGTTCTGCGGCAATTGCACATGCCCCTGCAAAAGTAAAATATCCCGTTAGACAAGGGATGGTATCTCTATATGAGCCATTTATTGATACTATTATTGTATGTACTATGACTGCACTTGTAATTGTAATTACAGGAGTTTATGACCCTGCAAATGGATATAAAGAGTTAATTGACGCACAACAAGGTGCCGCTCTTACAGCAGCCGCTTATGGAACAGTTATTAGTTGGTTTCCAATTATCTTATCTATTTCCATAACTCTTTTTGCTTTTAGCACAATGATCTCATGGTCATATTATGGAGAGAGAGCTTGGGTTTATCTATTTGGAAGCAAATATTCACTTGTTTTTAAATTAATCTTCTTGGCATTTATTGTAATGGCATCGGTAGTAAGTACTAGCATTATGGTAGATTTTAGCTTTATGCTAATTTTAGCAATGGCACTTCCTAATATATTAGGACTATATATCCTTAGTGGAGATGTCAAAAAAGAGCTTGACTCTTATCTCATAAAACTAAAATCTGGTGAATTAGATAGAGAAGCTATCAAATAGAAACTAAATCTTAATAAAAATTGGGCTAAAAAGCCCAATTTTCATAAAAATAGATAAATCCCTCTATTTTAGATGATAATAATTTTCCTTTAAGAATATTTATAATATAATTTCTTTGTCGATAAAAATTATCAACTAAAGGAGAGTATCATGGCTATTAGAGGAAATTCCATTATCAAGGGAATTGAGATCAATGAGGTTATTGGGCTATTAAACAGGGCTTATGCCGATGAGTGGTTGGCATATTATCAATATTTTATAGAAGCAAAAGTGATAAAAGGGATCATGAAAGATGCAGCAATTGCAGAACTTGATCAACACGCAACAGATGAACTTAGACATGCAAATATGATCGCTGGTCGTATACTTCAACTTGGAGGAACACCACTATTAAACCCAAAAGATTGGTTTACCCATACAAATTGTGGATATGAAGAGCCAAAAAACTTTGATGTTGTATCAATATTAGAGGATTCTATCAAGGGTGAACAGTGTGCTATTAGTACTTATTCAAATATTGCCGATTTAGTTAAAGATAAAGATATTGTCACTTATGACATAGTATCTCAAATCTTAGCAGACGAGGTGGAGCATGAAGAGGATCTTCAAGCACTTCATGATGATATAACAGATTTTGTAAATAGTATAAAAGGAGAGTTAAAATGAGACAGTATGAGACATATAGATGTAATAAATGTGGTAATGAAGTAGAGGTTCAAAATGTGGGCGGTGGAACACTTGTATGCTGTAGAGAGGATATGGAGATGATTACAGAGAATCTAACAGCAGTCAACCTTATGAAAGCATTTGCAGGAGAATCTCAAGCTAGAAACAAATATGAATTTTTCGCAGATATGGCTAACCAAGAGGGACTTCATAGAATTGCAAGATTTTTTCAAGAAGCAGCTGATAATGAAAAGTATCATGCTATGGCAGAATTCAAAGCATATAATAAACTTGTAAATGATGTAGAACTAGATACAACAAAGAAAAATCTTCAATATGCAGCAGATGGTGAAAAATATGAACATGAAGAGATGTATCCAAACTTTGCAGCTATCGCAAAAGAGGAGAATTTAAAATCTATCGCAAGATTGTTTACGGCAATTGGAAAAGTAGAAGTTGAACATGAAGCTGAATACTTGGCACTTAAACAAGCACTAATTGATGAAGGCTTTTTTGCTAGTGATGAAGAGGAAGAGTATGTTTGTGAAGTGTGCGGTCATGTACATCGTGGTAAAAAAGCTCCAAACAAATGCCCTCTTTGTGGAGTTGAACAAGAGTATTTCAAAAAAAGAAATAGAGATGTAACAGTAGGTTAAGATTTAAAGGCATGATAAATATCATGCCTTTTTTGCAACAAACCTCAACCAAAAATATCCAAACAATCCAGCAAACAAAGAAGCCGCCAAAATTCCTACTTTTGCCTGAAATATTAATACTTCATTACCTACAAATGCCAAATCAGCAACAAATATAGACATAGTAAAACCAATACCACCCAAAAATGCTACACCAAATAGCTGATTCATACTACTTCCCTCTGGAAGCTTGGCAATACCCAATTTGATAGCAAGCCATGCCACACCAAATATACCCAATACTTTTCCCAAAACTAAGCCCATCATTATACCCATAGATACAGGAGTCATAATAGTATTTGAAAGCAAAGAGAAGTCTATAGCAATTCCTGCATTTGCAAGGGCAAAGAGAGGTATAATCACTAAAGCCACAGGCAAGTGTAGATCATGTTCAAGTCTTGCAGCAGGTGAGTGAACAGCATCAATACTATCTTGGATATTAAGAAGGATCGCTTTTTGTTTTTCATGTAGTATATAATCTTCACAAGTTGGATATTTTTCATACTCATCTAGTAAATTTTTATTATATTGTGTAAAATTGTCTGGTGTATGTTTTGGTTTGGTTGGTATTGCCATTGCTGCTATAACTCCAGCAATAGTCGCATGAACACCAGATTCAAGCATAAAAAACCACATAAAAAGTCCTACAATAAAATATGGTAATACCATACGAATACCAAAACGATTAAACACTATCATAATAAGAAAACTCACTCCTGCTAAAGCAAGTGGCAAAAACTCTATCTGTTCTGTATAAAAGAGAGCTATAACTACAACTGCACCTAGATCATCCACGATAGCCAAAGCTACTAAAAATGTCACTAAAGCAGTAGATACTCGATTACCCAAAAGCACCAAAGCTGAAATAGCAAAAGCAATATCTGTTGCCATAGGAATCCCCCAACCACTAGCACCCTCTCCACCATAATTTACACCTAAATATATAAGTGCAGGAAGAATCATACCACCAATCGCAGATAAAATTGGCAGTATTGCAACTTTTATGTTAGATAGTTCTCCTGCTAATACCTCCCTTTTTATCTCTAATCCTATGATAAAGAAAAATATAGCCATCAAACCATCATTTATCCAGTGGTGCATAGAGTGAGAAAGCTCCCATGAACCAACTTTTAGATCAATCTTCGTATGAAAAAAGTGAGCATAACTCTCTGCTAGTGGAGAGTTGGCTAGTAGCAGTGCCAAAACAGTCATAAACATCAACACAATACCAGTTGTAGTTTGTGCATGTAAAAAGTGTTCAAAAGGTGTCGCTATTTTTTTAAAATGTTTTTCCCATGGTGCATATATACGCATAATCCTTCCTTATATTAAATTATTTATAACTATATCTTATTTTATT
>Ga0256914_1001557_pt1 | contig 20424 bp, 14 predicted proteins | sample HulkmetaG_FD_191571 | JGI IMG/M metagenome (GOLD analysis project Ga0256914, IMG submission 191571) | Hydrothermal chimney microbial communities from Main Endeavour vent field at the Juan de Fuca Ridge, Pacific Ocean - Hulk | ecosystem: Environmental > Aquatic > Marine > Hydrothermal vents ... | reverse complement strand
ATCAAAAAGAAAGCCGCACAACTTGATAAAATTTTCAAACGTCTGCAACGGCTCACAGGTTTCAACGGTACGGTATTGTATGCCGAAAAGGGTAGGATTATATTCAAAAAAGCATACGGTTGGCGCAACGTACGGCGGCGCAAAGACCACCTCTCCACCTCCGACAGATTCCAACTGGCTTCCGTCTCCAAAATGTTCAGCGCATACGCCATCATGCTGCTAAAAAAAGATGGCAAACTCAGCTTCGACGACGACATTCGCAAATGGTTCCCCCGCTTCCCTTATCAAGGCATCACATTAAGGCTGCTTATGAACCACCGCTCCGGATTGCCACGCTACATGAGTCTTGCCCAGGAAAAGTGGAAAAACAAAAAGAGACCATTAACCAACGACTCCATGATGGCACTCCTGATTAAATACCACCCCGGTATCTATTTCTCTCCCAATTCGGGATTTCACTATTGCAACACCAATTACGCATTGCTCGCTAATGTGGTGGAAGCCGTATCGGGAATGCATTTCGAAGATTTCATCAAAAAACGCATCTTCGAACCCCTTGGTATGGACTCCTCCTTTGTTTACAGTTTGCGCAACGACACCGTTGTCCCCCTCTATGTCGATAAAGGAGTCCCCGGCTGGTACCACCGCGGCTGGCGCTGGCGTCGCATGACCAACGATTACCTCAACGGGGTGGTAGGCGACAAAAACATTTATACCTCTGTCGAAGATTTATACAAATTCGACAAATCGTTAGACAATTTCAAACTTCTGCCCGACTCTATCATCAAACAAGCTTTCACCCCGGGAAGCCCCCGATACTGGAAAAGACGCGACAACTACGGCTTCGGCTGGCGTATCCGCGGAAATATGGACAGCACCGTTTACCACTTCGGATGGTGGAAAGGATTCCGCACATTCTACATACGCGACATGCGACACCACAAAACCCTCATCGTTCTTACAAACAAAGACAAAGGTCCCGGCTCGGCAAATTTCTGGAACATCATCAAAAGCGACACCCTTCCGTTGGCTCCGGCAGTTGATTATTAATTTTTTTTCACGGGCGGTTGCGGCACCCACCTCAACCACCACCTGTGCCGCACCGGGCTATCCGCTTATAGTCCTCGGCGGCAGCGCTATTCAGCTATGCGGCGGCAGTGTCTTCCTCACGTCAGCCCTGCCGCCCCGGCTTCATTTACCGCCGCCGCCTGCGGGCTACCGCTCCTATCCCTACCGCAATCCAACACTCAAAAAATATCTTCGCCGGTTTACAAAACTTATTTACTTTTGCGCCTTCAAATTTTACCCCTGTTTTTATGTCGAACAACAAAGAAATACAACGACGGCGAACTTTTGCCATTATCAGCCACCCCGACGCCGGCAAAACAACCCTTACCGAAAAACTTCTGCTTTACGGCGGAGCCATTCAGGTGGCAGGCGCCGTTAAATCAAACAAAATAAAAAAAACAGCAACTTCCGACTGGATGGAGATAGAACGGCAACGGGGCATCTCGGTAGCTACATCGGTTATGGGGTTCGAATATAACGGAACCAAAATCAATATCCTCGACACCCCGGGACACCAAGACTTCGCCGAAGACACATTCCGTACACTTACCGCCGTCGATAGCGTGGTGGTGGTTATCGACGTGGCAAAAGGCGTGGAAACACAAACCGAAAAACTTGTCGAAGTTTGCCGCATGCGCAACACTCCCGTTATTATTTTTATCAACAAACTCGACCGCGAAGGAAAAGATGCTTTCGAACTGCTCGACGAAATAGAAAAAAAACTCCACCTTACCGTTACACCGCTAAGCTGGCCCATCGGTCAAGGAAAAAAATTCAAAGGCGTTTACAACAACTATTTCAAAAACCTGCACCTCTTCTCCCCCAACAAACAAACCGTTGAAAAGGGAATAGATTTCGACGACATTAACAACCCGTTACTCGAAAAATATTTGGACGATGCAGCCCAAACCCTGCGCGAAGAACTGGAACTGGTACAAGGCGTATATCCCGCCTTCGACAAACAAAAATACCTCAACGGAAACCTCTCTCCCGTATTTTTCGGAAGCGCACTCAACAATTTCGGCGTCAAAGAACTCCTTGAAATATTTATCAATATTGCCCCCGTGCCGCAAGGTAGGCAGAGCGACAAACGTTTCGTCGAACCAAACGAAGATGCTTTCAGCGGTTTTGTCTTTAAAATTCATGCCAATATGGACCCCAACCACCGCGACCGGATTGCCTTTGTAAGAGTGGTCTCGGGTAGCTTCAAACGAAACACAAATTATTTCCACGTACGACAAAAAAGAATGATGAAATTCGCCAGCCCCACGGCATTTATGGCTCAAAAAAAATCAATAGTTGACCGGGTTTTCCCCGGCGATATTGTGGGACTGCACGACACCGGTAACTTCAAAATCGGCGACACCCTTACCGAAGGCGAAACATTACACTTTAAAGGGATACCCAGTTTCTCGCCCGAACTCTTCAAATATGTAATTAATGCCGACCCCATGCGCTCAAAACAACTTGCAAAAGGATTAGACCAGCTAATGGACGAAGGTGTAGCCCAACTCTTTACGGGAAAAACCTCGGGCAGAAAAATCATCGGTACCGTTGGCGCACTGCAATTCGAAGTTATACAATACCGCCTCGAACACGAATATAACGCCAAATGCCGTTACGAACCCATCAGACTTTATAAAACAGCATGGTTCGTTAGCAACGACAAAGAACAACTGGAAGAGTTCCGCGCCCGCAAAGCAGGACAAATAGCTCTCGACAAAGAAGGTCGCGAGGTTTTTCTCGCCGACTCACCTTTTGCACTTCAAATGGCTCGCGAAAAATATCCCGCCATTAAGTTCTATTTCACTTCCGAATTTAACGATGAAAAATGACAGGAGTGTCCGTAAAAGATTTTCCGCCGGCTTTTGCCCTCTTTTCGTTTTAGTGCAGGCACAAACAGATTTGCCACCTGACTATTCCGTTTCGCTTTTATTTATCACCCTGTTCATCTTCTCCCTTGCTTTCTCTTTGAGTTCGGGAGTTATGTACCGGCTCGCACTGTTGACGGCATAGGTCAAAAAAGCAATGTCATCGGTAAAACCCAAACCGGGCAAAATATCGGCTATAATATCCGATGGTAAAATAAAATAACCCAGTGCCGCCATGAAAACAAGACGTACTTTCGTGGGAATTTTTTTATCGGAGACAAGCAGCAACAACAAAAAAACATAATACAACGCTCCGGAACCCACCTTCCCTATAACGGAAAATATCTTCTCCGAAAGTCTGTTTTCGTCGTAATATTTCCTGTATTTTAAAATATCGCTCTTTTTCATCGCCGCCTTCACCCCCCCTTTTTTATTTAACCTGCTTTTTCATGGGTTTGGTAACATATTCCAGTTCGTGAAGTTCCATCTCGTCCAAAAAAACCTGAACATCTTTCAAAACACTTACTTCGTGCCGCAATACAGCGGTAATTCCGCGCACGCCGCGCAACTTTTGTTCCAATCCGCTTATGAGACTCCCCGGTACCGAACCCTTTACAAACAATAAAAAATCTATCTTTTTCAAATTGGAGAAAAGATATGTATGGTTACTTATGTTTTCCAACAAATAATATTTCACGTTGTACTTTTCATCATTGTAATGAAACCAGGAATAATAACGCGGATTTTCGGGATTTGTTGCAAAAAGGAAATCGTCGTATTTCTTGAAATTCAAACCGGCAACGATATTTATAAAATGAGCCAACTGATAATCTTTAAAATTACTCACTATTAATAAAAGGTGAAAACCTTTAAAGTTCAAGTCGGATTTTTTATCTTTTAGTCTCAACACCATTTTCCGTCAGCTTTGTTTATAATAAATCGTTAGCAAGATTTGCCAGTTCCGACCTTTCACCCTTCTCCAGGCGTATGTGGGCATAAATACCGTTATTTTTAAAGCGGTCTATCAATACCGAAAGCCCGTTCGATTGCGAGTCGAGATATGGTGTGTCTATTTGGTATATATCCCCTGTAAATATCAATTTGGTGTTTTCGCCCGCACGCGTAATGATGGTTTTTATTTCGTGGGGAGTTAAATTTTGTGCCTCATCAATAATGAAAACAACGTTCGAAATACTCCTTCCCCTTATGTAAGCCAGCGGGGTTATCATAAGTTTTTCGTTTTCTATGGCATCGGCAATTCGCTTGTACTCTTTATCCTGTTCTCCGAACTGGTTTTGAATAAACTTCAGGTTGTCCCAAAGCGGTTCCATGTAAGGATTTATCTTCGAGTTGATGTCGCCGGGCAAATAACCTATATCCTTATTGCTGAGCGGCACAATGGGACGTGTAAGATAAACCTGTTTGAAATTGCGCCGTTGTTGCCATGCTCCTGCGAGTGCCAACAAAGTCTTACCGGTACCCGCAACACCCTGAAGCGTAACCAGTCTTACCTCGGGATTTAAAATTGCATGCAATGCAAACACCTGCTCGGCATTGCGCGGCATAATGCGCGACACGGCCTGCTTTTCAACACGCTCAACCCTTCCGGTAACGGGATTGAAAAAGCCTAACGCCGAAGCATGCCCGCTTTTTAAAATAAAATATTGATTGGAGTACGGCTTTTCAATGCCAAGCTCATCAAGGGCGCAAAAACCTTCGGAATACAATTTGTCGATAACACCGTCCTCAACTCCCGTCAAAATCGACTTTCCGGTATAAAGCGAGTCAATGTTTTTTATTTTTCCCGTCTCAAAATCTTCGGCTTGCAAATTAAGAGCTTTGGCTTTAAGACGCAGGTTAATATCTTTACTCACCAGTATCACCTTGCGCTGCGGATGACTCTCTTTAAGTTTCAAAGCTGCATTCAAAATCCTGTGATCGGGTTTGTCCTCCCCGAAAATTCCGCGTGCATCCTTCTTGGAATGTTCGTTCATTATCACCCTGAACTTACCTTTTTGCGGTCCGTTAATCCTTCGCCAATTGGTTACGGTGAGTTTCCCGGAAATATTGTCAAGAAATCGAATAAACTCGCGAGCCTCGTAATTTATATTATCGTTACCCTTCTTAAAATTATCAAGCTCTTCAAGTACGGTTATGGGTATGGCAACATCGTTGTCTCCAAACTCGTTTATTGCATTGTGATTGTACAATATTACCGACGTGTCGAGAACAAATATCTTTTTATCCGTTGGCTTTGACGTCATCCTCAATTGCTTTACCTTTTCCGTTATATTAAAACATTTGGGAATAAAATTAATATACTATAAGTACCGTATTTTTATCAACAGCTTTTTTTACAAACAATTTTAAGTTAAAAAAGGATGCTGCGGTTCGGGTTGTATTTCAACACGTTTTACGATTTTATTGTGTGGCGTATTCATTCCAACCGTAATACAATCAAAAAAAAATTAAATATATTAAATGTGTTTTGCAACATTTCAAAAAAAACGAGTGTCAATTATGCAACATTTTAAGCGCTTCTGAGTTTAATTGATAATTATTGTTATTTTAGCTTGCTAAAAATTAATAGTGTGATACATTTTAACATTAAAACAAACTTGTTACTTCTTGTAACCTTATCTTTTTTGGTTACAGCCATTAAGGCTCAGCAAGCACCGTTATTTACACAATACAAAAATGCCCAATCGTTTTCCAATTCCGGTTTTCAAGGTATGGGACTTGGTATTTGCGTAAACGGAATAGGGCGGCAACAGTGGGCGGGCTTTGACAATTCGGACGTAGCCCCGCAAGACTTTTTGGTAAGTATAGATTCCCCTATTAAATTTTTACACGGAGGTGCAGGTTTATCAATACTGCAAGACAAATTGGGTTTCGAAAAAAACACCATAGTACAAATATCATATTCATTCCACATGGAACTCTCCTCGGGAGTTTTGGGAATAGGAACAGGTATAAACTTGACAAACCGCACCATCGATTTCTCCAAATTCAAACCCAACGAAAACGGTGACCCCGTTCTTCTAAGTTCCGAACAAGGAGACATGCTCATCGACGCAAACTTCGGACTGTTTTATCGCGGCGACAACGACATGTACTTGGGAGTATCGGCAAAAAATATTTTCGAAAGCCACGGAAAGAATTTCAGCACCTCAAACAAAGTTATACAATACAACACCGACAGAACATTCTACATCACCGCCGGCTACCCTTTCGAAATGCCCAACCACCCCGAATTTGAAATAGAACCTTCAATACTAATTTTAAGCGATTTCGCAAAAACACAATATAATTTGTCAACCGTCGTTAAATACAATGGCAAGTTCTGGGGGGGGTTAAATTACAGAATGCAAGAATCGGTTGGAATTATCGTGGGAGTACAGTTCCGCGACTTCCAAATTGCTTACTCTTATGACATTGCAACGTTAGGAACAGGTGTGCCGGGAAGTCATGAGATAAGTTTGAACTATTGTTTTAAGATAAAAGCAGATAAAAGTAAAACGAGTTATAAAAACACAAGGTATTTATAAAAAAAATAGAATAGATATAAAATAACAGCTCTTTTAAGAAAGTAAATGTTTTTTTTTACTTTTGGGCTCTTTTTTGAAAAGTGAAAAAATAAAGGCAAAATTTGTAAATAATCAATAGTAGAAATATGAAACGTTTGTTAGTGTACTTGTTTGTTGCCGGATTACTTGCAAGTTGTAGTAATTCAGGAAATGGAGAACTTGTAGGAACGAGAAAAAAATCAAAACCCTTTTATCAACCCGACCCCTACGGAATGGTTTTCGTACCGCAAGGAAGTTTTGTTATGGGGGCAGGAGACGAAGATTTGGCAAAAAGTTATCTTATTCAACCCAAAACCATATCGGTTTCCGCTTTTTTTATCGACCAAACGGAAATAACCAACGACGAATACAGACAATTTGTTTATTGGGTACGCGACTCCATTGCACGTAAAATTCTCGGTGACGTTAGACCTGACGAATACCTCATTTCCGAAAACCCCAAAACAGGAGAAGTTTACGACCCTCCGTATTTGAACTGGAAAGCTAAAATCGACTGGAACAGCGAAGACCAGGATATCAGAGACGCCTTGGAAGAGATGTACCTTCCCGAACACGAAAGATATTTCAGACGTAAAGAGATTGACACCAGAAAACTGATGTATAAATATTACTGGGTTGACCTCAATGCGGCAGCCCGTAAAGATTTTAGTCAAAAAGGCGATTACCGCAATGCAGGTCTCGCCAACCGCCCCGAAGGTTTACGCGACCGCTCCATTTACGTACGCAATGCCACCATTGCCGTATATCCCGACACCTTGGCGTGGATACACGACTATACCTACTCGTTTAACGACCCGCTAACCGAAAAATATTTCTATCACCCCGCATACGACCATTACCCCGTTGTAGGTGTAAACTGGTTACAAGCACGTGCATTTTGCGTGTGGAGAACCGAATATCTTAATTCTTACCTGCGTTCGCAAAAAGGCGGTGTCGATGTCTCCGAATTCCGTTTACCAACCGAAGCGGAATGGGAATGGGCAGCACGCGGTGGTTACCAATTAAACCCGTATCCATGGGGAGGTCCTTACACACGTAACGAAAAAGGATGTTTCCTCGCCAATTTCAAACCCCTGAGAGGAAACTATATTGCCGACGGCGGTTTACGCACGGTTATCGTGGGACACTATCCGCCAAACGACTGGGATATTTACGACATGGCCGGTAACGTTGCCGAATGGACAAACAGTGCTTACGACCCCTCGTCGTACAACTTGAGCTGGGACATGAACCCCAATTATACTTACAACGCAAAAGAAGACGACCCGCCAGTAATGAAACGTAAAGTCGTTCGCGGAGGCTCGTGGAAAGATATAGCTTACTATTTGCAAGTTACGACGCGTACTTACGAATATCAGGATACCGCAAAATCATATATAGGTTTCCGTTGCATTCAACCCTACCTGGGACGAAACAAAGGCGATAATCCCAACAAGGCATCAAGGGTTTATCATTAATGCATAAGTGAAAAGTAATTTTAAAAAAATAATATTTAACAAAATAAAAAATAAAAAAAATCATGGGTTTATTTAGTTTTACACATACCAGAGGATACAGAAATTTCATGGCCAAAGTGTATGGCTGGGGTGCTTCAGTAGTATTAATAGGGGCTCTTTTTAAAATCAACCACTGGAATCACGCCGATATCCTCCTTATAATAGGTTTGGGTACCGAAGCAATAATTTTCTTCTTTTCGGCATTCGAACCGCCTCATGTCGAACCCGACTGGAGTCTGGTTTATCCCGAACTCAAAGGTATTTACCACGGCGTTAAAGGTGCTGAAGCCGAAACATCGAAATCGCCGGCACAAAGGTTGAACGAAATGCTCGAAAAAGCAAAAATTGATCAAACAATGATTGACCGCCTTGGTAAAGGTATTGAAAAAATGGCCGAAAACGCCTCTAAACTCGCCAATATCACCGATGTGGCAAGCGCTTCAAGCGAATTTGCCGAAGGGATGAAAACAGCAGCAACTTCAGCAAAAAAACTGGGTGAAGTCTTTGTTAAAGATGTTGAAGTGGCAAACGAATATTCTGCAAACGTACAAGCTGTAAACAATAACGCTTCCATGTTGGCTAACGCTTACGAACAAGCTGCCGAAATCTTGAAAAACGACATGAACAATACCGAAGCCTTTTCGGAATCGGTAAAATCAGCTACCGAATCGGCAAGCAGCCTCGCCGACAGCTATCAAAAATCGGCCGAAATATTGTCAAAATCGGTTGAAGCTCTCGATTTTACCGCTGTTGAAGGAGAATCGTATAATCAACAATTAAGAAAAATTGCAGAAAACCTTGCAGCACTGAATGCTGTTTACGAAATTCAGTTACAAGGAACAAATAAAGCGGTGGAAAGCAACGACAAACTCCAAAACACCATAGACGAACTTCTCGGCAAACTGGAGCGCTCCTCCGATTCCACCTCTAAATTTGCCGAAGAGATGGAGGCTCTTACAAAACGCATGAGCTCTCTGAACAAAGTTTACGGAAATATGCTTTCCGCAATGACAGTAAACGCTTAATGTTTTTTTTAACTGAATCTTTAATTAAAAAATTAGAAATCAATGGCCGGATATAAAGAGACACCACGTCAGAAAATGATATCCATGATGTATTTGGTACTTTACACCCTTTTGGCGTTAAATGTATCAAAAGAGGTTTTGGATGCTTTTCTGGTGGTAAACGAAAGTGTCGAGCAAACAAACGAAAGTCTTACCGATAAAATTGCCGGAACCGTTGCCGAATTCAAACTGCAAAACGACTTGAACCCGGCAAAAGTTGGTCCTTACTGGGAAAAGGCAAAAGAGGTAGAAACAAAATCTTCAAACTTTATTAACTACCTCGAACACCTGAAGTTTAAACTTGTTATGGTAGCCGAACAAAAAGATTCCGCTTTCATTATTAATACATATTATTACGACTCGCTCGTACCCGACCCCTTTCAAGGTAATAAACTCGTCAAGAAAAAGTTTTTGAACCTTCGTGCCGTAAAAAACAAAGACAGATACAACGACGTTACAAACTACATGCTCGGAAACGAAACAAAAAAAGACCAAATCGGCGAAGCATATATCCTCAGCAAAAAGATGCATGAGTTCAGGAAATATATCCTCGACATTATGAAACTTGACGAGAAAACCACAAAGGTGGGACTTCTTACCAACGAACCGTGGCTGCACTACGAAAATGCCGACGGCGCTAAACAAGACTGGGAAACACACAATTTCTATTATACCATTCTTGCAGCTGATATTACCATTATTAACAAAATTATCAGCGAAACGAGAATAGCCGAATTTGATGCACTTCAGTTTTTGTTCCGGTCGGTAAACAAAAAAGACTACAAATTCGACCACGTGGAAGCAAAGGTTATCCCGAAAAGCACATACGTCTTGATGGGCAATAAATACGAAGCCGAAGTTTTGGTGGCAGCATACGACACTAAAACAAAACCCACGGTAAAAGTCCTTAAAGGTACCGATAAAATCACCGATAAAAATATAAGCAGGGCAAGAAACATACAGGGTGAAGGCGGAGTTGTTAAAATAGAATTTCCCGCCAATTCCGTGGGACCCCAAAAATATGCAGGTGTTATTCAAATGATTGACCCCGCCACAAATCAAACTGTTTCGTACGACTTTAACGCCGATTATATTGTGGCTCCTCCTTCGCTTACTGTAGCACCTTTGCGTATGAATGTGTTTTATATAGGCGTTGAAAATCCCGTTGCCATCACTTCACCCGGCTTAGCCGACAACCAAATTAACCCAACTATCACTGCCGGCAAACTCTACAAAAAAGATGACCATTATGCCGTTATGATTAAGAAAAAAGTTCCCGGCAACAAGGTTACCATTAGCGCAACGGCAAATATTGACGGTAAAAATATCGTACTCGGCTCGGCGGAATTCCGTATAAAACGGGTGCCCGACCCAATAGCCGAAGTAGCAGGTCAAACTAACGGTAAAATAGATAAAAACACTCTGCTTGCAGCAGGTGCCATTATTCCGAATATGAAAGACTTCTTATTCGATAATTACTATTTCCAAATTACTTCTTATACTTTCGGAACAATAGAAAACGGAGACTGGAAACCCAAAAACGTTACAGGAAACCGTTTTACCCCCGAAATTATCAAGATAATACGTAGAAGTAACAGGAAACAAAAAATATTTTTTGAAAATATTCAGGCTAAAGGCCCTGACGGCTCAATACGCAGCTTGAACCCTATTAGCCTCGAAATTAAGTAACCAAACTATTTATATAATATGAAACGTGTATTTGTTGCTTTTTTGACTGTTGTTATGCTTTTTTCGCTTGGCGTAAAAGCACAAATAATTGACGACACACCGTTGGACGGACTTTACCGCAACGACGGTACGATTGATGTTGACCCTATCCCTTTGCCCTACATCCGTAAAGCCGATATTATGTGGTCAAAACGTATTTGGAGAGAAGTGGATTTCCGTCAAAAAATGAACCAGATGTTCTATTTCCCCATCAATCAACAACAAAACTGGAAATCTTTCGTAACGGTGGTACTGGATGCTATCAAAGAGGGCGAAATAACAGCTTACGATGTTTTACCTACCGACGAACTGTTGGTACCAATAAGCTACGACGAAATTATTAAACGCCAAACACAAGAATTTCATAAAACAATGAGACGCTCGTACCCTCCCTACGATGAGTACGACACTGTTATTTACACCACTTTCGACCCAACCAAAATCATGCGATTGAGAATAAAAGAGGACTGGTATTTCGACAAACAACGTTCGCAAATGCTTGTTCGCATTTCGGCTCTATGCCCGGTGATGATTAAAGAACGTAACGGCGAAGAGGTTACCGAACCGCTGTTTTGGATTTCTTATCCCGATTCACGCAAAGTCCTTGCAAAAGCTCTGGCATTCAATCCGCTTAACGCAGCTATGCGCCTCTCGTACGACGAAGTATTTATCAAACGGCTTTTCGACAGCTACATTTACAAAGAACAAAATGTTTACGACCGCCGTATCAGTCAATATGCAACAGGTCTCGACGCCATGCTCGAATCTGAAAGAATTCAAAACGAAATGTTTAATTTTGAACAGTTCTTGTGGGAATACTGATTTGAATAAAAATATAACTATCAACAAAAAAACTCCTCTTCTACGGGGAGTTTTTTTGTTTTATTACCTTTGCTAAACATATTTCACCATATATTGTGTACGACATTTTCGAAACCGATATAACTTACCTGAAAGGCGTGGGGCCTAAAAAAGCCCAACTCTTAAACAAAGAGCTGGGCATATCAAAATATATCGACCTGCTCTACTATTTCCCTTTCCGTTATGTGGATAAAAGCCGCATATACAAAGTACGCGACGTTAACAACGACACAACCTATTTTTTGTTGAAAGGCAAAATTTCAAACATAAAAGCCGTAGGCGACAAACGCACCAAATATATTACCGCCGATTTTACCGACGAAACGGGAAGCATACAACTTATTTGGTTCAGAGGTTTACAATGGGTAAAAACATATTTCACCCCCGGAAAAGTGTATAAAATTTTCGGCAAACCCTCGGTCTTTAAAAACAGATACAACTTTGTGCATCCCGAAGTGGAGGAGGTTTCGGCATCACAGCAAAACGATGTTACGGGCGAACGGTTAGAAGGAATCTATTCCACAACCGAAAAGTTGAAAAACGCCGGCCTCGGAAGCCGCGGTATTTCAAAATTGATAAAAAACCTTTTAAACATAGTTTCGAACGACATTAAGGAGACCCTGCCTCTCGATTTTCAGAGAAAATATAATCTTATCGACCTTAAAACCGCCCTCATAAACATTCACTTCCCAAAAAACACATCAGTTATCAAACATGCTCAATTCCGTTTGAAATTCGAAGAACTGTTCTTTGTCCAACTGCAATTACTTTTTCAAAAATTTTACCTCAAACAAAAAATAAAAGGTCACCGTTTCGATAAAGTGGGCGAAATGTTTCATTTGTTCTACGAAAAACATTTGCCTTTCGAACTTACCAATGCACAAAAAAGGGTCATAAAAGAGATTAGAACCGACATGAAAACGGGAATGCAAATGAACCGTTTATTGCAAGGCGATGTTGGCAGCGGCAAAACTTTGGTGGCACTAATGTCGATGCTCATAGCCATTGACAACGGCTTTCAAACGGCACTTATGGCTCCTACCGAGATATTGGCAATGCAACACTACAAAACCATTTCCGGAATGTTGGGCGACATGCCTTTAAAAGTGGCATTACTTACCGGCTCTACAAAAGCGGCACAGCGCAAAAGCCTGCATAAAGAGCTGCAAACGGGCAAAACCGACATTTTAATCGGAACCCACGCCCTTATAGAGGAAGTCGTAAAATTCAACAACCTTGGATTTGTAGTTATTGACGAACAACACCGGTTTGGCGTGGCACAAAGGGCTCAACTCTGGAAAAAAAACACCATCCCTCCGCATGTACTTGTAATGACCGCAACACCCATTCCGCGGACCCTTGCCCTTACGGTTTACGGCAACCTTGACGTATCGAAAATAGATGAATTGCCGCCTGGCAGAAAACCCGTACGTACGGTTCACCTTTTCGAATCGAAAAGATTGAGAGTAACAGGGTTTATGCGCGAACAAATAAAACGGGGACGACAAATATATGTGGTATATCCGTTGATTCAAGAGTCGGAAAATTTCGACTTGAAAAACCTTATGGACGGCTACCAAGCAATATTACGCGATTTTCCCGAACCCGAATATCAAGTTAGCGTGGTGCACGGCAAAATGAAACCCGAAATTAAAGAGTACGAAATGAAACGCTTTGTTGACGGCATTACGGATATTATGGTTTCCACAACCGTCATCGAAGTCGGTGTAGATGTCCCAAATGCAACAGTAATGATTATTGAAAACGCCGAACGTTTCGGGCTGTCGCAATTGCATCAACTCAGAGGACGTGTGGGTAGAGGCAGCGACCAATCGTGGTGCATACTTATGTCGGGCGAAAAACTGAGCAACGAAGGACGAAAACGTCTTGAAATTATGGTAAATACCAACGACGGATTTGAAATTGCCGAAGCAGACCTGAAAATGCGGGGACCGGGTGATATTCACGGAACAAAACAATCGGGACTTCTCGACTTTAAAATCGCCAACCTTGCCCGCGACGGCGACATAATTTCGCTTACAAACAATGTTGCACGAAATATACTTGACGACGACCCCGAACTCTTAAAACCCGGGAACTCGCTTTTGAATAAAAAACTCCGGCAAATGTTGAAAAAAAATGCCGGCTGGGCAAGAATCTCTTAATACTTTAAAGTCAAATTCAGAAATAAGCTTTTAAAAACTCGGCAACTATAACACCGAGATAATTACCTATGGCATAACCTATTATCCCTACAGTCAATCCCGAAATAACCACCTCCTTGTTTTTAAGTGCTCCGGCAACGGCAGGAACAAACGGCGGACTGCATATCATTGCCGTTGAAGTTACTATTGTAGTATCGGCATCGATTTTGAAAAAAGCCGAAATAATAACCTGCAAAAACAACGACCCGAATATTACCAGCGCCACATAATAAAAAACATGAGGCGAAGAACCGAGCATGTCGGATAGATTTACCATCGAAGCCACATCAATACTGAAAATAAGTATCAAATACATACCCAGTTCAAAAGTTTTTGGTATGCGGTTTACACCGGGGATGAGTGAAGCTAAAATTCCAAGGGTGGTTATTGTAAGTATTACAACTATCATTTGCACTTTTTCTGGAACAATCATCATCAACCCGCCTCCTATTGCAAATATCAACACCGACAATCCCAAGCCTTTCATCAAAGGGAAAAAATTCTTTTTCTGCAAAATCCCCCAGTAAGGATCTTTTGCCGCCTCTTTAAACTGTTTACGCTCCTGCTCGGTAAGTGATGTTTTAAATTTCGGCAAAACAAGTTGAAACACCTTTTGTGCTACCGTTATCAGGAAAAAGAAGTAAAATGCCGAAATAATCATATCGTAAGCATTTACCAACAGGAAAACGTCATTGTCAACATTAAGCATAAGCTTTAAAGCGGCAATATTCGGAGTTCCACCTGTATATACCCCTATTAAAAGCCCCCCTATTTTCCAAAAAGGTTCATCGCCTTTGCCCGTATTAAAAAGCACATAGCCCAGAACAACCATTACCACCACACTGAAAACGGCAATCAGCATCGAAAGAAAGGTCTTGCCCGCAAGGTGCAACCACGATTTTATATTTGCCGAAAAAAGCATAAGAGGTATTGCCAACGGAACCGTAACCGAGGTAATAATATCCTGAACCGGTTTTGCACTTTCGGGAATTATATTCAATGCCCCCGCCAACAATCCTATGCCGTATGCTATCATTATCGCCCCGAGTTTATTTACCCAAGGAAACCTGTGACAAAGATGAAGAATAAAAAGAGGAGTGAAAACATAAAAAAGAACCAATAATATATTTATCCACATAAGCATTTTTGTTAAAAACGAACAAATGTAAAAAAAATCCCGCGGGTTACTCTTTGTCTTTAACAAATAAAATGAGGAGAGAAGCCAATAACATGGAAATACCGCCTATTATCAAAGCATAAACAGCTTGGCTTTGGAAAAAGGTTTCGAGAAAAAAACCGAGAATAGCAGCAGCAACTATTTGCGGAAGAACAATAAAATAATTGAATATTCCCATATAAATTCCCATCTTATCGTGTGGTAATGCATTGGTCAAAATCGCATAGGGTATCGACAGAATACTTGCCCAGGCAATACCCACACCAAGCATCGAAACTAACAACAGGTATTGATTATGAATAAAATATATGGAGAACAACCCCAACCCTCCCAATAACAACGAAACGGAATGGGTGGTTTTCCGGCTTGTTGCTTTCGACAAAGGTGTAAGAAGCCATGCCACTGCAGCGGCAAAAAGATTGTATGCGCCAAAAAGTATCGAAACCCAATCGGCACCGTTGTTATAAGCAGCGGAGGTAGTGTCGGTGGCATTAAAAACAGACTGGGTTACGGCCGGAGTGGTATAAATCCACATGGAGAAAAGTGCAAACCACGAAAAAAATTGTACAAACGCAAGCTGCAACATGGTTTTGGGCATGCCGAACATATCATTCATTATCTCAACCAAAGCGGCACGGTTTTTTCCGGTCAATTGTAAAGTTCCGGAAATTATCATCAACACACCCAAAACCATAAAGCCGAACGAAAGAACATACAAATCTTTATTGAGTCCCGCCGAAAAAAACCAATAGGTTAAAATTGCACCGGCAACGGTCCAAAGAATTCCGTTTGTCAACTGTTTTTTCCCCTTTTCCTGATAGCCGGTAAGGCTTTTGTGCGTTATATCCGCCTCTTTTCCGTCTTCCCTGTGTTTTCCGTGCCTGTTAAAAGCCTCCAGTTGTTCGGGTGAATACTCTTTAGTGGAAAATACCGTCCATAACACGGCAATAAGATAGACGGCACCTCCCAAATAAAACGACCATTTAACCGAGTCGGGGATAACACCTTCGGGGGCCGTGTTTTCAATGCCCAACCAATTTGTCATGACCCAAGGCAAAACACTGGCTATTACGGCACCGGCACCTATAAAAAAACTTTGCATGGCAAAACCTTGAGTGCGTTGTTCGTCGGGAAGCATGTCGCCGACAAAAGCGCGGAAAGGCTCCATAGAGATGTTTATCGAAGCATCAAGTATCCAAAGCATACCGGCAGCCATCCAAAGTACCTTTGAATTGGGCATTATTAAAAGAGCCGCCGATGCAAGTAATGCGCCGGCTAAAAAATAGGGACGCCTCCGCCCCAGCCTGTTCCAGGTCTTATCGCTGTAATGTCCTATTAACGGTTGTACCAACAATCCCGTTACGGGGGCAGCTACCCATAATATGGAAAGATTGCCTATGTCGGCTCCCAAAGTCTGAAAAATACGGCTAACATTGGCATTTTGCAAAGCAAAACCAAACTGTATGCCGAAAAATCCCACACTCATATTCCAAATTTGCCAAAAACTTAAACGCGGTTTCCTTGTCATAAGAATATATTTTTATGCTCCGAAAATAACCAATTTACCCGAACGGAAAAACATAATTCCGTAATATATATTAATATCCGGACAATTAACGGCATAATTATAAAGCTATCCACTTTTAAAACGTTTGCGCAACATTTCACCTTCCCCCAAAATACCTTCAATGCAAAAAAAGGCTCTTTTACAAACCTTTGTAAACTTCCTGTATTACACCGTATATCTAATGTAAACGTTACCGCCCGTTCTCTTCCATATTTTTTATACTTTTATGCTTTCTTATCAATTTTTTAATTAATAACATATCAACAATGAAATATTTTAATGTAAAGTTCTTTTTGTTTTTGGCAATATGGCTTAGTTTAACGATGGTTGCCGAGGCAAAAAAAGAGAAAAAAACCAAAAAGGATGAAATTAAATCATCGGTTTTCAGCGGATTGAAATGGCGTTCAATAGGTCCCGCACTAACTTCGGGACGTATTGCCGATTTGGCTGTTAATCCCGACAATCCCGCCGAATATTATGTTGGAGCGGCATCGGGACACATATGGAAAACCACCGACAACGGCACAACCTTCAAGCCCGTTTTCGACCATTACGGAGCTTATGCCATAGGTTGTCTTGCCATGGACCCCAACAACCACAATGTTGTTTGGGCAGGAACCGGAGAAAACAACCACCAACGTGCCCTCGGTTACGGCAACGGGGTTTACAAAACCGAAGACGGTGGAAAAACATGGAAAAACATGGGACTCAAAGAGTCGCGTCAAATAGGAAAAATACTTATTGACCCGCGTAATTCAAATGTGGTATATGTGGCCGCCGAAGGTTCCGCCTGGGGACCGGGAGGCGACCGCGGTTTGTACAAAACCGAAGACGGTGGAAAAACATGGAAAAAAATTCTGGAAATCTCGGAAAATACGGGAGTGGCAAATATCTGTTTCGAACCGGGAAACCCCGACGTGATTTACGCCGGCGCCGAACAACGCCGCAGACGTCAATTTACCAAAATAGGCGGCGGCCCCGAGTCGGCATATTACAAAACCCAAGACGGCGGCAAAACGTGGAAAAAACTCACTAACGGCATCCCCGACGTTGACAAGGGAGGCATGGCTATTGCCGTCTCTCCCGTCAACCCCGATATTGTGTATGTTATGTTTCAAGCATCAAACGGCAAAGGAGGATTTTTCCGTTCGACCGACAAAGGAGCATCCTTTACCAAGATGAACGATTATTTCAGTAGCGGACAATATTACAGCGAACTCTATTGCGACCCCAAAGACGAAAATAAAGTTTATTCGGTTGATACCTACTCAAAAGTAACCTTCGACGGTGGCAAAACGTGGAAAAACGTCGGCAATAACAAAAGACATGTTGACGACCACGTATTTTGGATTGACCCCCGGAACACAAATCATTTAATGATAGGTTGCGACGGCGGATTGTACGAAACATGGAACGGTGCAAAAACTTTTATCTTTAAAACAACTTTGCCGGTAACTCAATTTTATCGTGTGCATACCGACAATACAAAACCTTTTTACTGGGTGTACGGCGGTACCCAAGACAACAACAGCCTGGGTGGACCATCGCGCAATTTGAAAAGAGGTGGCGTAAGCAGTTGCGAGTGGATAACCACTCTCGGTGGCGACGGTTTTTGGCAAGCAAGCGACCCCGACAACCCGGATATTGTTTACTCGGCTTACCAATACGGAAACATTTTCAGATACGACAGAAAATCAGGCGAACGCATTAAAATAAAACCCGTGCCGGCAAAAGGTGAAAAAACTTTCCGCTGGAACTGGGACGCCCCCTTCATTGTTTCGCATTTTAACGGTTCACGGCTCTATATGGCTGCCAACAAACTTTTTATGAGCGAAGACCGGGGAAACTCATGGAAAGAGATTAGCGGCGACTTAACACGAAACGAAGACAGAAACAAGTTTAAGGTTATGGGTAAATACTGGCCCCCTGATGCAGTAGCCAAAGATGTTTCCACTTCGCAATGGGGAACAGTTGTCGCTCTCGCGGAATCGCCATTGAAAGAGGGAATGATTATTGCCGGCACCGATGACGGTGTTATTCAAATTACCGACGATAACGGAAAAACATGGAATAAAACAACATCTTTTCCGGGCGTGCCGGAATATACATACGTAAGCGACGTCTGCCCTTCCAATTTCGACGAAAATGTAATTTTCGCCACTTTCAACAACATCAAAAGCGACGATTTTAAACCCTATATTTACAAAAGCGTTGACAAAGGAAAAACATGGGTATCCATCGTCAACGATTTTCCTGAAAATCAACCGGTTTACACTATTGTTCAAGACCCCGTTAACAAAAATCTGCTTTTTGCCGGTTCCGAATTCGGCATATTCTTCAGCATTGACGGCGGAAACCACTGGATGAAACTCGGAAGCGGATTGCCCGACATAGCCGTTCGTGATATTGACATTCAGGAACGTGAAAAGGATTTGGTAATAGCCACTTTCGGTCGCGGTTTTTATATTCTTGACGATTACTCGGCATTGCGAAATATTACTCCGCAAATTATTAAGTCGGAAAAAGCCCTGATGTTTCCCGTGAAAGAGGCCTTAATGTACATTCAACAAGATACCCGTTACGGACAAGGTTCGGCATATTACCTCGCCAAAAATCCCCCGTTCGGAGCAACATTCACCTACTATTTAAAAGATGTTCCCGAAACACTTAAAAGCAAACGTCTGAAAAAAGAGAAAGAGTTGTTTAAAAAAGGCGAACCCATTCCACAACCCACAAAAGAGCAATTGGACAAAGAGAAAAACGAAACCGGTCCTTACTTGATATTTACCATTAAAAACAGTAACGGTGATGTGGTACGCCATATCTATAAGAATGCTTCGAAAGGTGTTAACAGGGTAACATGGAATTTGCGTTATTTAAACCCATCGTCCGTAAGGGTTAAAAACGGCAAATTCGACCCTACCGCAAAAGAGGGTGACGGAATGCTCGCTCTGCCGGGCAAATACAGCGTGGAAATGGCAATGTTTCATAACGGTAAAATAACTCCGCTGACGGAACCTGTCTATTTTACTGCAAAAGTTCTTAACAATACTACCCTGCCAGCAAAAGATCGCAAGGAACTCGACGATTTCTTCAAACAGGTTGCAAACAGCTGGCGCGTGATGACAGGCGCACAACAATACCTCAAAAGCCTTAAAACAAAAACAGCTTACATTCAACAGGCATTGCAAGCAGCCCCCAACGCCGCTTTGGATTTGAAAAATCAAGCTCAAAAAATCAAAACGGAAATAGATTCTATTGAATTTATTTTTAACGGAACACCCTCCAAAGCAAGTTGGGAAGAAGTACCGCCCGAAATTATGCCGCTAAACAAACGCCTGCAAGAGACCGTTTGGGCTTCGTGGCAGTCAACTTCGGCACCTACACAAATGCAAAAAACAAATTTGCAAATAGTGAACGGTAAACTTCCGGGAGTAATAAAGAGCATAGAAAATATTGATGCCAAATTGAAAACTCTCGACAAAAAACTCGACGAGTTGAAAGCACCTTATACTCCCGGAAGACTAATAAAAATGTAAAATACGGTTTTGCAAAAAAATAAGGCGGCGTGACTTATGGTCCGCCGCCTTATTCATTAAGCTGATTAATTGATGATTAACTATTATTACAGAATTGTTTTTTTACATTTTTACAAATCTTTTGGTAACAATCCGGTCTCCTTTGTTTACACGGATAAAATAGATGCCTTGTTGCAAATTGGCAATATCGAGCCGCAAAACGGTTCCCGGTTTTGAATACGAAAGGCTTTTAATCTCTTTTCCGGCAGCCGAGAAAATCTGA
>Ga0256914_1001556_pt1 | contig 20435 bp, 19 predicted proteins | sample HulkmetaG_FD_191571 | JGI IMG/M metagenome (GOLD analysis project Ga0256914, IMG submission 191571) | Hydrothermal chimney microbial communities from Main Endeavour vent field at the Juan de Fuca Ridge, Pacific Ocean - Hulk | ecosystem: Environmental > Aquatic > Marine > Hydrothermal vents ... | reverse complement strand
GACATGGCACCCCCACCCCCGCCCCCACCCAAAGACCCGCTGGACATTGACTGGCCGACCATCTTCCTGGCCATGATCGCCCTGCTTGCCGTTGGTGGGTTGGTGCCGCTCTGGCTCTGGGTGTATCTCCTCTATCACGGAGCGCCATAGGCCCTGTGCTATAATTGCGCTGCTATGGCCTATTTTGCCCCCTCAATTCTTTCTGCCGACCTCACCCGCTTAGGTGAACAAATCCAGGAAGCCGTGGCCGCGGGCGCGGATTGGATTCACGTCGACGTCATGGACGGCCACTTCGTGCCCAACATCACCCTTGGCACCGCAACCGTGGCCGCGGTGCGTCGGGCTACCCATCGGCTGGTGGACGTCCATCTCATGGTCGAACGCCCCGAGCCCTTGTTAGAAGCCTTTGCCCAGGCCGGGGCCGACTCAATCACCGTCCACGTCGAAGCCACCCCCCACATCCACCGCGCACTGCAACGCATCCGCAGCCTGGGCTGCAAAGTTGGGGTTGCCCTCAACCCCGGCACGCCCGCGGAAGCCGTCTTCCCTGTGCTCCACTTGGTGGACGTTGTCTTGGTCATGTCGGTCAACCCCGGCTTCTCAGGGCAAGCCTTTTTGCCCGAAGTGCTCCCCAAAGCCCAACAGCTGCGCCGCCAGTTAGACGCAGTCAACCCCCAAGCCCTTATCCAAATGGATGGCGGTATCAACGCCCAAACCCTGCCGCAAGCCCAAGCCGCGGGGGTGGATGTGTTCGTCGCGGCCAGCGCCATCTTCCGCCACCCCCAAGGCATCACCGCGGGGCTGCACGCCCTGCAACGCGCGGCGGGCCTTTAAAGCGAAAAATCACGGTGCAACACCGTGATTTTATCGCCGGAAAATACGAATAAGCCATCTACCCCTTGGTCTTGACCATGGTCCGCAAGCAGCGCGTGCAAACCGTCTTCCGCACCTTGCGCCCGTTTTCCCAGATGGTGACCTTGTGCAGGTTGGGGCGGAAGGTCCGCGGTGTAGATTTCTTCGACCAGGGGCGATTGCGTCCAAACGTCGTGGTCTTACCACAAATTTCGCACTTCGCCATGATGCCCATCCTTTAGCCGAGATTGCAACACACAAAGAGCCAAGCGGCTTTCCGCAAGGCGCGGGCAATCTTACCACAAAGTGCATCCTCTGACAACGTTTTGGGTTAAAAACTAAGGCAAAAACCGGGGCAGGGTGCGAGGGCATGGCACCATCCCTGGCCTGCGTCCCTTCCCCGTTTGTGCTTCAGACCGGCAACGCGCTGCTGCACACTTCCCCTCAGAGAGGTTACCCATGAACGACGACCGCACTCCCTTGGGCACCATTCGCATTTCGCCACGGGTGATCGCCGCCATCGCTTACCAAGCCGTGCTCAAATCTTACGGTGTTGTGGGGCTGGCCCCCAAGAACCTGATGAGCGGCATCGCGCACACCCTGACCAAAGACCCCACCGAAGGCATCGTGGTGCGCCACGACGAAGATGGCATTGAAATTGACCTGTACATTATTGTGGAATACGGCACCCGCATCACCGCGGTGGCCAACAGCGCGGCCAACTTGGTGCGCTACCATGTCGAGAAAACGGTGGGCCTGCCCGTCAAAGCCGTCAACGTGCACGTGCGAGGGCTGAGGGTGAGCAACGGCGAACCCCGCGCCGAGGCCGAAACACCCCCCGAAGGCAAAAGCAGCAAAGGCAAGAAGAAAAGCGGCAAAAAAGCCAGCCAAAAAGAAACCAAGGATGCGTAGGAGAGCACATGGCAGTTAAAATCACCCCCAACCCAACCCGCCGCCAGGCTTTACTTCGTCGCCCCATCAACGGGCAGGCCCTCAAACGCCTGGTCGAGGCCGCCCTCACCTGGCTGCGAACCAATCAAGAAGTGGTCAACGCCCTCAACGTGTTTCCCGTCCCCGACGGCGACACAGGCACCAACATGGTGCTCACCATGCAAGCCGCGTGGGATGAAATCAAAGACTCCCCCGAAGAACACTTCGGCAAAATGAGCAAGGCCGTGGCCCACGGCGCGCTGATGGGGGCGCGGGGCAATTCTGGGGTCATCCTCTCTCAACTGTGGCGCGGCTTTGCCAAGGGGGTGAGCGAAGCCGAAACCCTCGACGCGGCGACCTTCGTCCAAGGCCTGCTCACAGCCCGCGACACGGCCTACAAAGGCGTCGTGCGCCCCGTGGAAGGCACCATCCTCACCGTCGCCAAAGACGTCGCGGCCGCAGCCGAAGAAGCCCTGGAACATACCGACGACCCCATTGCCATCCTCGAAACCGTGGTGCAAGCCGCCGACGCTTCCGTCGCCCACACCCCCGAACTCCTCCCCGTGCTCAAAGAAGCCGGCGTGGTTGATTCGGGCGGCAAAGGGCTCTTCTTCATCTTCGAAGGCATGCTGCGCCACGTGGATGGCCTGCCCCTCGACCAAGCCCTCACTTCCGTCAAACCTTTGGCCGCCCTCAACTTGGAACACGCCCACGAAGCCATCGAACCCGGCCAAGATTACGAAGTCGTGCTCGACTTCAAACCCCACCACCCCCTCGACTTGGAAACCTTCTACAGCGACCTGGAAGCCATGGGCACCTCCATCCAAGTCGGGGAAGGCGATGGCATGTATCGCCTTCACATCCACGTCCCCACCGAAAACCGCTACAAACCCATTGACTACGCCATGAGCCTGGGCACGGTCACCAAGGTGCAAATCGAAAACCTCATCGCGCAAATGGAAGAGCAAAACAGCGAAAGCGAAGGCACCCGCTACGAATTGGCCAATGTCGAGCCTGGGCAAATCGCCGTTGTGGCCGTCGCCCCAGGGCCGGGCATCGCCCGGGTGTTTGCCAGCCTGGGGGCAGCCGCCATTGTGGAAGGCGGCCAAACCATGAACCCCAGCACCCAAGACATCCTCCGCGCGTTCGAAAACCTCCCCACCGACAAAATCATCATCCTGCCCAACAACAAAAACGTCATCCTGGCAGCACAACAGGCTCGCGAGGTCACGGTCAAAAAAGTGGCTGTCATCCCCAGCCGCACCGTGCCCCAGGGGCTGGCCGCAATGCTGGCCTTCGACCCCGAAGGCGACCTGGACGAGGTGGTCGCCAACATGGAAGAATCCATGCACGAGGTCGTCAGCGGCGAAGTGACCGTCGCCACCCGCACCGTCGAGCTGGACGGCGTCGCCGTGCAAGAAGGCCAACACATCGCCCTGCTGGATGGCAAACTGGTCTTGGCCGCCGATGGGCTGGACGAGGCCGTGTTGGGCTTGCTCCGCCAAGCCGAAGCCGAAGCCTACGAACTCATCACCCTCTTCTATGGCGATGGCCTTTCCAAAGCTGAAGCCCACCGCCTGGCCGACGTCATCCGTGAAGCCTACCCCGAGCAGGAAATCGAGGTGCAATTCGGCGGACAACCCCACTACCCCCTCATCCTTTCGGTGGAGTGATTCATGCGTGGCGTGGGCATTATCACCGACGCATCGGCCCAATTCCTGACCTCGACCTTTTTAGGACACGACCGTGTCCATGTGTTGCCCCTGCATGTCCATTGGCAGGGGCAACAGTTTTCTGCCTCGGAAAAGGGCATCCTCCGAGCGCTCCCCACCAGCCTGCTGCACGAACCAGCCCCACCCTCTTTGCAAATTCCCACCGCGGGCGAAATCGCGCACTTCCTCACAGCCCTCATGCCCTATTACGATGGCTTGCTCTTGCTCCCCATGGGCAACAGCACCACCCCCTTGTTCCAAGCCGCCGTCCAAGCGACGCATCAGCTTCCCAGAGGATACCCCATCTACGTCGTTGATACCCACACGTTTGGCATTGGCTTGGGCTGGCTCGTACAATCGGCCGCCCAAATGGCGGCTTCCGGTGCCACCATTTTCGAAATCCTGAGCCATGTGCGCGATATGGTCAGCCGCATTTACACCACCATGTGCGTCCAATCGTTGACTTACCTCTATCACAGCGGCTTCCTGGACCCCGCGCAAGCCATCATCGGCGAAATGCTCAACCTCTGCCCCATTTTCGTGTTGGAAGAAGGCCGCTTGGCCCCCCTTCACAAAGCCCGTTCGCCCCGCCATTTGCTGGACCTCCTCCAGGAATTCACCAACGAATTCAACGCCCTCCAATCCATTGTCATCACCCATCATCCACAGCACTTTCAACGCGAGGCCAACAACCTGCGGGAACGGCTCGTCAACGATGGGAAGCAACGCCTGGTGCATGTCACCCACACCAACGGCATCACCACAGCCCTGTTTGGCCCGCGCGCGCTCAACCTGTTCATCTTGGCCGCGGCATAAGCGCCCCTACACACAAACCGAGGGGAACACGCCCCAAAGGCCCCTCTCTTCCGTAAAACCAACGCAAACCGTGGGATGTGTCCCACGGTTTGCGTTGACTGAGGGCACGCTGTGGCGCCGTTGCTGCGGCGCGCCAATCACCACACCACCCGAGGCATCCCCGGGCCACCCAAGCGCACCTGGTTGGGGTCTTCCGGCCAGACCCCCGCAATCTTTGCGCCACACTTCGGGCAACGGCCGTCGGCCGTCAGGTGATATTCCTGCAAAATGTAGCCCCAACGCTTGATAAGGAGGGTGTGGCATTGGGGGCAAAAAGTATGCTCATATTCACCCACGTAGCCGGGTAAGTTGCCCGCATACACAAAGTGCAAACCGGCTTCTTGGCCAATTTCGGCCGCGCGGCGCAATGTCTCTACCGAGGTGGGCGGCGGGTCGGTCATCTTGTAGTCGGGGTGGAAGGCCGTCACATGCCAGGGGATGTCGGGCGAAACCGAAGCAATGTAGCGGGCAGCTTCCATGAGCTCTTCCGTGCTGTCGTTATACCCCGGAATCACCAGCGTCACCACCTCAACCCACAAACCCATTTCATAGGCCATGCGGATGGTTTCCAACACCCGATCCAAATTGCCACCCAATTTGTGATATTCGCGCGGGTTCATGGTTTTGAGGTCCACCTTATACCCATCGAGATAAGGGCGAATGAAGGTCAGCGCTTCTCGGGTTGCATGGCCGTTGGAAACGAACACCGTCTTCAAACCGTGCTGTTTGGCCAAGCGGAAAATATCTGCCGCCCACTCGATGGTGATCAAGGGCTCATTGTAAGAAGAGGCAATGGTCGAAGCGCCGGTTTCCAACGCTGCCTGCACGATTTGCTCCGGCGTGACTTGTCGGACATAGCGGCCTGCCAAATCCGAGGCTGGATCCCGCAGGGCTTGCGAGGTCAGCCAATTTTGGCAGAAAGGGCAACGCATGTCACAACCCAACATCCCAAAAGTGAGGGCATCCGACCCTGGCATGAAATGATAAAACGGTTTTTTCTCAATGGGGTCGGCCTGCAAACCTGCCACGTAACCCCACGGCACCATCAATTTGCCATCGCGGTTGAAGCGCACTTTGCACACCCCCCGACGGCCTGGCTTGATGACGCATCGGTGTCCACAAGCCAAACAACGCACGCTTCCGTCGTCCAGCTTTTCATAGAGTTTCCCTTCGACGGTCATGCTATCCAGTAAATCGGCGAGGGTCATTCGCATGGTGACCTCCTCGAGCTCTGAATTTTCCCTCGAACCTTCTCTAATTTCATTATACCCATCCCACCAACACAAAAACCCGCGCCATCGGCATTCCCCGCAGCCCCACCTCCCAAACACCCTCCATGCGCCACACCGCATGCGCGCCCCTCCCTGTTTTGCCCCTTGGCGTCCGTTCGGCTTTAGGCTACAATGAGAGCATGGCATGGGATATGATTGGCCACCAATGGGCTGTTAATCTGCTGCAAGGGCACATCCGTCAAGGTGCAGTGCGACACGCCTATCTCTTCACCGGCCCGCGAGGCATCGGGCGGCGCACCCTGGCGCTGCGTTTTGCCCAAGCCTTGGTGTGTGAACAGCCCCCCGCCGTCGGAGAAGCCTGCGGCCAGTGTCGGGCTTGCCGCCAAATCGCCAGCCAGACCTACCCCGACCTGCACATTATCCAACGCGAACCTTCGGCCACCGCCATCAAAGTGGAACAAATCCGCACGCTGGAACGGCAACTCGTCCTTGCCCCGCATGGCCCCTATCGCATCGCCCTGTTGCGGAACTTCGAAGAAGCCCACCCCAGCGCGGCCAACGCCCTGCTGAAAACCTTAGAAGAACCGCCGAGCAAGGTGGTGTTGCTGCTGACTGCGGAAAGCGCCGAAGCCCTTTTGCCCACGGTGGTCTCGCGCTGTGAGGTGCTGCGTTTGCGCCCCGTGCCTTTTGAGACCTTGCGCACCGCACTGGAAACCCGCTTTGCCGTGCCCGCATCGCGGGCAGAATTTTTGTCTCACCTCTCGGGTGGGCGGCCGGGCTATGCCTTGCACTTGCATCATCACCCCGAACGCTTGGCCCAACGCACCGAAGCCCTGGACGCCCTGCTGCGTTTGCTCACCGCAGACCGCATCCAGCGCTTTGCCTTTGCCGAGCAGGCCGCGCAAACCCGCGAAGGCTTACAAGCCCTGCTTGCCGAATGGCTCTCGTTTTGGCGCGACGTGCTGGTGCTGACCTCAGGCGCCTCGGTCGCGCTCACCCATGTAGATTACCGCGCCTCTCTGGAAGCCCTGGCCGCCTCGCTGACCTCGGCGCAAGCCCTGGCCGTGGTGCAAGCGCTCACCCAAGCCTTAGACGACCTGGAACACTTCGTCAACACCCGCTTGGTGGCCGAAAACGTGATGCTGACACTTCCCAAAGTGCCTGGAATAGCCTAAAATCTTCCAGGTTGCGCCTTCGCCCGGCCCCAAGCCAAAGGCAAGAGCGCCCCTCGTCACCTCCCCCGTGGGGAACACCGCCGCCGCGGCTTGAACGCCCCCTGATCACCCACATCACCTCCAACACCTCCCATGAAATTCGACGCCTCACTCCCTCCCCTCCCCCTGCAAGACGTGCCCGCGGTAGCCGAAGCCGCGGAAGCCCTGGGTTTCGACGCCATTTGGACCACAGAAACCCAACACAACCCCTTCCTGCCGGCTGCCCTCATTGCCGAACACACCCAGCGCCTGCACTTTGGCACCGCCGTGGCCATTGCTTTTGCCCGCAGCCCTGCCGATTTAGCCTACACCGCGTGGGATTTGGCCGCGGCATCCCAAGGGCGCTTCATCTTGGGCCTGGGCACACAAGTCAAAGCCCACATCACCCGCCGTTTTGGCATGCCCTGGCCTGACTCCGTGGTCGGCAAACTGCGCGAACAAATCTTGGCCATTCGGGCGTTTTGGCGCACCTGGCAACACGGCGAAAAACTCAACTTCCGCGGCGAATATTACAAACTGACCCTGATGTCGCCCTTCTTCAACCCCGGGCCCATTGAACACCCCGAGATTCCCATCTACATCGCGGGGGTCAACACCGGCTTGGCACGGCTGGCCGGCGAAGTGGCCGACGGCTTTTTGGCCCATCCCTTCCACAGCCCTCGCTACTTACGCGAAATCCTCTTACCAGCCATCGCCCAAGGGCAAGAAAAAGCCAAGCGTCCGTCTCGCCCAGCCCTTCAGGTAACCGCCTTTGTGGTGACCGACGAAACCGAAGCAGCGTTTGTGCGGTCGCAAATTGCCTTCTACGCCAGCACACCCTCCTATCGGCGGGTGATGCGGCTGCACGGCTGGGAAGACACCGCCGAGCGCCTCTCGGCCCTGGCCGCCCGCGGCAAGTGGGATGACATGCCCGCCTTGATTACCGACGAAATGCTCCAAACCTTCGCCACCGTTGCCCCAGCCGCCGACCTCCCCGCCGCGCTGGAAGCCCGCTACCAAGGCTTGGCCGACCGCTTAGCCCTTTACACACCCTTCGTGCCAGGCCAGAAAGATGCCTTCTGGCAACATCTGATAGCCTATTTCCACGCCTCAGGCTGACCTGGAGTGCGCTATGCTCATTGACGCCCATGAAGACCTTGCCTGGAACATGCTCACCTTTGGCCGCGACTACACCCGTAGCGCGGCCGAAACCCGCCGTTGGGAAGCCGCCAACGGCAGCATCGCGCCCCGCGTCAACGGCCAAACCCTCTTGGGCTACGCCGACTACCTGCGCGGGCAGGTGGGCATCGTGTTCGGCACCCTCTTTGCCGCGCCCAAACGCCGCCAATCTGGCGAGTGGGAAACAAAGTGGCTATACGCCAACGCAGAAGAAGCCCACCGCCTCTATCGCCAAGAATTAGACCTCTACCATCGTCTGACCGAAACCCACCCCGACAAATTCCGCCTGTTGCGCACACGCGACGACCTCAACGCCCACATCGCCGAATGGAAACGCCAACCCCCCGAAGCACCCAAACCCATAGGGCTCGTGGTGCTGATGGAAGGCGCCGAAGGCGTCCGCTCGCCAGAAGAATTGCCCGCCTGGTGGGAAGACGGCGTGCGCATCATCGGCCCAGCCTGGGCCGGCACCCGTTTTTGCGGCGGCACCAACGAACCCGGCCCCCTGACCGAAGAAGGCCGCCGCCTCTTGCAGAAAATGGCGGAAGTCGGCTTCCTGTTAGACCTCAGCCATATGGACCCCGCCGCCGCCCGCGAAGCCTTGGACCTTTACGAAGGGCCTCTCATCGCCAGCCACGCCAACCCCGCAGCCCTGCTGCCCGAGGCCACCAGCAACCGCTTCCTCCCCGACGACGTCATTGACCACCTGGCCGCCCGAGATGGCGTGGTGGGCATCGTGCCTTACAACCGCTTCCTGGATGCCACCTGGCAACCCGGCCACCCGCGGCTACCCTTGACCAAGGTCGTGGAGCATATTGACTACATCTGCCAACGCACCGGCAGCAGCCGCCACGTGGCCATCGGGTCTGATTTCGACGGTGGCTTCGGCGTCGAAGCCGTCCCCGCAGAAATTGATACCATAGCCGACCTGCAAAAACTGGCGCCCCTTTTGGTGGCCCGCGGCTATACCAACGACGACATTGCAGCCATTTTCGCGCATAACTGGCTGCGCAAACTCAAAACGGTGTTGAAATAGCCTATGACCAGCCCCTCTTTTTACATCGCCATCGAAGGTGTCATTGGCGTGGGCAAAACCACCCTCGCCCGCTTGCTCCAGCCTCGGCTCAAGGCCGACGAACTGTTGCTGGAAGTGTTCGAAGAAAACCCCTTTTTGGCCAAATTCTACGAAGACCGCGCTCGCTACGCCTTTCAAACGCAAATTTTCTTCTTGCTCAGCCGCTACCATCAACAACACCGCGCCGTGCCCGGCTTTTTGGAAAGCGGCAAAAGCGTCATTGCCGACTACACCTTCGAAAAAGACGCCCTCTTTGCCCGCATCAACCTGAAAGGCGACGAACTGGAAATGTACTACCGCGTCCATGAGGCGCTGGCCGAAAAAATCCCCCTGCCCGATTTGGTGGTCTATCTGCGGGCAGAACCCGAAGTATTGATGCAACGCATCGCCCTCCGCGACCGCCCCTACGAGCGTAATATGGACCCGGCCTACATCGCCCAATTGCACGCGGCCTACGAAGACCACTTTGCCAACCATCACCACGGCGCACCGGTGCTGACCATTGACACCACCCACATGGATTTCGTCCGTTACGCCGAGCACCTGGAAGAGATAGAACACCGCATTCGCAAAGCGCTGCGGCTTCCCCCCTATCAGCAGCCTTTGCCGCTCTAACGAGGTATAGGAATGCGCTTGACATCCGAAAAATTGCGGCGCTATGCCCAGCAATTTGTGGCACAGCGCAGCCAAGACTTACGCCTCTTGGCCGCTTATTTGAGCGGCTCCCTGTTGCGAGACCGCCCCTTTTTGGGCGGAGCCGCCGATGTAGATTTGGTCCTCATCTACAACGGCGCGCCAGAGCCCGAAAGGGAAATCGTGCCCCTGCCGGGCAATGCCCACCTGGATGTCTATCATCACGATCGTCGCCGCTACGAACCGCCCCGTCGTTTGCGCGTCGCCCCCTTTTGGGGGCCAACCCTCTTTTTGGCAGAACCCCTTTATGACCCCCAACACTTTTTAGATTTCGTCCAAGCCGCGGTGCGCAGCCGCTTTCGGGCACCCGAGATGGCCGCCGCGCGAGCGCGCGGTCTGCTCCAGGCGGCCCGCGAAGCCTGGTTTGGCCTGGAAGACGCGCCTACCCCCCAAGCCGTAGCCGCCTATCTGGAAGTGGTCTTCCAGGCTGCGAACGTCCCGGCCACGCTTTTGGGCTACACCTTTTCACGGCGCCGCGTGCTGTTAGACTTCCCCCTGGCTGCCCAGCGGTGGGGCTATGAAGGGCTGACTGGCCTGCTCTTCCGCCAGGTGGGCGCGCCCCAAACCACGGCCGAAGCCCTGCGCGAGGCTTTACCCTCGTGGGAAGCCGCCTGGTTGGCCGCGGCCGAAGCCGCCCCCACCGACCCCGAACTCGCCCCCGCCCGCCGCCCCTATTACCGGCAAGCCATCGAGGCTTACCTGGCCAGCACAACCCCCGCCCACGCCCTCTACCCCTTGCTCTACACATGGACCCAGGCCGTCTGCAAAGCCCCCGCAGAGCACCAACCGCCCTGGGAAGCATTCCTCAAAGGGCTGGGGCTGACCTCAGAACGCCAAAGCCGCCTGGATGCCTTCTTGGACGCGCTGGAAGAAGCCCTGGAAGACTGGAGCCGCCGGCAAGGCGTGGTGTAAGTGTGTGCCCCCCGCCCCAACCTAAACCGCCGCCTGCTGCCAAAAGGCATCCGCGTTGACAATGCCAATCGCCACAGCCTCAGGGGGAACCTTGCCCCAAGCACGGCGGTAATACCAGCGCCGCAGCGGGGCACCAAGCCCGAGACTGCCAACCAGGGCAAAGGCCAGGCGGTGGGCTTCGGGCAACACAGTGGGGGGATGAAGCCATAAACCGTGCAGATAACTCCCCAACGCAGCAGCATAACGGTCAGCATCCATGAGATAGCGGCCTCGGAAACGATACGCCGCGGCCCAAACGCGGCGGTGCAACCGGGCATACAGCGGGGCAAACGCGGCATCCGTGGCCAGCCAACGCGCCAAACGCAAGGCCTCTTCGCCAAAGCGTTCAGCCTGGGCTGCGTTCTTCGCATCCGAATGGTAACGGGCAAAAGCCCACACGCGCGGCACGTAGACCATCTCGGCCCGCGCAGCCATTTTCAACCATAGTTTGTGGTCCAACAAAAAGTGAAAGTCGTCATCCAAAAAGCCCACGGCCTCGGCCACATCCCGCCGCATAAAGACCGCGGGTTGAGCCAACATGTGGAAGGTCATCAGCTGCGGCAACCCCCACGGCCCGGCTTTCAGCGTATGGAAGGCGCGGCCAGCCGCATCAATGGAAAGCGCATTCCCATAGACCAAGCCGGCTTGCGGATGGCGCCGAAAAGCCTCCACGGCTTCGCGAACAGCCCAAGGGGCGTAAACATCATCCGAATTCAGCCAGGCCACAATCTCGCCTCGGGCCCGGCGCAGCCCTTTGTTGATGCCGTCGGCTTGCCCCCGGTCGGGCTCCGACACCCACCAAGCCAAGCGTTGGGCATAACGGCGGATGATTGCCACGCTGCCATCGCTGGAACCACCATCCACCACCAGATATTCAATGTGGGGGTAATCTTGCCCCAACACCGAGCGCAGGGTGGTTTCCAGGTAACGGGCTTGATTGAATGAGGGGGTGACGATGCTGACCAAAGGGCGAAACGACATCAGGGCCTTTTCCTCCGTGTGGCGAGGGCTTCGCGCGCGGACAAACCGGGGCGCGCCGCGGGCGGCTTCCTGTTAAAAACCTAACCCTGCCCCGAGGCTCAGGGCAGGGCGAGGCAGGTTAGTAGGCTTTGGCAAAATAAAGCTTGTGTTTTGCAGGCCGCCCACAATAGATGCACTTCTGGCCTTCCGCGCTTTCGCCTTCCAAGGGAATGCAGCGGGTGGTGGCTTTGGTTTCGGCTTTGATGTTGGCTTCGCATTCGGGATCGCCGCACCAGTAGGTGTAAGCCCAGCCGTTTTGGACGATTTCCTTGAATTCGCCATAATCTTTGGGCTCGTGGGTGTGCTCCTGGCGGAAGGCCAACGCCCGTTGGTAGAGGCTCTGGTGGATGTCATCCAGCAGTTGGGCGATGGTTTCGGTCAGGCCCTCTTGGGGCACAAAGGTTTTGCCTTCGCGGCCGGGTTTGTCGCGGCGGGCGAGGGCTACCGTGCCTTTGGCAAGGTCGCGCGGGCCAATTTCCACCCGCACGGGCACGCCGCGCAGTTCCCAATCGTTGAATTTGTAGCCCGGGGTGAGGTTGTCGCGGTCGTCGAGCTTGACACGGAAGCGCTCGGCCAGTGTGCGGCGGAGGCGGTCTGCGGCTTCCAACACTTCGGCGCGCTCGGCCTCGCTCTTGTAAATGGGCACAATCACCACCTGAATGGGCGCCAGCCGCGGGGGGAGCACCAAGCCCTTGTCGTCGCCGTGGGTCATGATGATGGCGCCGATGAAACGCGTGGAAAGCCCCCACGACGTCGTCCAAACGTATTGCAGTTCGTTGTTCTTGTCCAGATATTGGATGTTGAAGGCCTTGGCGAAGTTTTGGCCGAGGAAGTGGGAAGTGCCCGCTTGCAAAGCCTTGGTATCGCCCATCATGGCTTCGATGGTGTAAGAGCGCACCGCGCCGGCGAATTTTTCGCTTTCGGTTTTCACGCCGGGCACCACCGGCACCGCGGCCTCGTTGATGGCAAAGTCGGTGTAAACATCCAACATGCGGCGGGTTTCCTCTTCCGCCTCTTCCGCAGTGGCGTGCGCGGTGTGGCCTTCCTGCCAATAAAATTCCAGGGTGCGCAAAAAGAGTTTCGTGCGCAATTCCCAACGCACGACGTTGCCCCACTGATTGATGAGCACCGGCAGGTCACGGTAAGATTTGATCCATTTGGCATACATGTAGCCGATGATGGTTTCGGAAGTCGGGCGCACAGCCAGGGGTTCGGCCAGTTTCTCGCCGCCGCCGTGGGTCACCACGGCCAGTTCCGGCGAGAAGCCTTCGACATGCTCTTTCTCTTTTTCGAAAAACGACATCGGGATGAGCAGCGGGAACGCCGCGTTGACGTGGCCAGTGGCTTTGAAACGCTTGTCGAGGGCGTCTTTGATGTTTTCCCACAACGCCCAGCCATAGGGCCGCACCACCATGCAGCCCCGCACGGGCGCGTAGTCGGCCAGCTCGGCTTTGAGCACCAGTTGGTTGTACCATTCGGCAAAGTTTTCGCTTCGGGAAGGCAAGGTGTTGCTCATAAATCCATCCTTGGAGGGAAGTGTTGGGCGTAATTGTACCAAAGGTGGGGAGCATCAACCCCGCGCGGGTTTGGTTTTTTGGGGGGCTGATGGGGCTGCTGCAGGGGGAAGGACGGCAAGCAGCACGGCCAGCGCAGCATCGCCGTTGGGCACAAAATGCAACATCTTGCGCGCTGCATCGGTAACGTAGTGCCCTTGCGTTGCCAGGAAGGTTTCAAAAGTTTGACGCCAGCCCTGACCGACCACAATGAGAGGCTGCGGCGGCAGGGCATGGATGACCCGCAAGTTCCAGGCCAGGCTGATTTCCAGCAGGGTGCCTATCCCGCCGGGCAGGGCAATGGCCGCGTCGGCTTCGGTGGTCAAGATGCGGAGGCGGTCAATGAGGGTTTCGGTGGCCCTGACCTTCTGCACCCAGGGGTTGGGGCCCAAGGGGCGATAGCGTTCGATTTCGGCGCACGTCACGCCAATGGTGCGGCTTCCTCCTTCGACCGCACCGCGCGAGACGGCTTCCATCGTGCCGCCATAACCGCCGGTCATCACAGTGTAGCCGGCTTGCCCGAGCAAATAGCCCAGGCGATACGCGGCTTCATAGTCGGGTTGACCCGCTTTGGGGCTGGCACTGCCGTAAACAGCGATGGTTGGCATGGGAAGGCTCCTCCCAAACAAAGATACCCTATTTTGCCTCAACTTGGGCTGAGGTGCAAGGGGCGCCAGACGAAACCATGGATTACACCGGCTTTTTGTTTGTGGTCGTAGGGGAATTTGGGAAAAGGGCAAAGAAGCGCAGACGCGCGCAAGCAGCCAAACCAACAAAAAAGCCTTTGCCCAAAGGCAAAGGCTTACAAATCCGTCGTGGCGGCGATTATGCCCATCCCTGGTTTTTGACAAAATCGGTAATAATCGGAATGGTCACCGACTTACCCTGATAAGCCTGGATGCCCAGATAGAGCATATACAACCACACGAAAAGAGGGAGACACGCCAAAATCAGCGTAGCGCCTCCGACAATCGTCAACACGACGTTGACCACCCCTAACACCAGGGCTTGCGCGTTGTGTTCGCGAATGAAGGGGCGGTTCTTCTTTTCATCCCAAAACATGATAATCAAGGGAACGATGGGAGAGAAAACATAGGTCAGCAACGCCCATAACTTATCGTCACTGGTGATCTCTTCTCCCTGGGGTGCAACTTCCTGCGGTGCTTCAAACGACTCGTTCATATTACCTCCAAAGCAATGGATTTGGGCGTGCCACTACAGTATAACATCAATTGCGCGCTTCCAAAGCAAGGAAGCAAGCCAAGGGGAACCCGCGTCGCGCAAGTCCGCCTTTGATCGCGCCTTTGTGGAGAGCACCCTAAAGCAAAAGCCCTCGGCCAAAGCAAGCAGAGGCTTCCGGTCCAGGCTGCCTTTTCTGACAAAATTAGCGCCCGCGTGGCTCATGACCAACGCGGGCGCTCGACTTTCAACCGCGCTGAACCCTTGCACACAACACGTGAGGCCAAGCCCAAGCGAAGGCTACACTGTTTGGCGGAGCCGGCGAGCCAAGAAAATCACCACAATCAACAACGCAGCCACCGCCAACAAGCCCGGCAGGCCCACGTCATCGGCAAAGCCGGTCGTCGCCAACGCGGTGGGGCTGGGGGTCAAGGCCCAGGCCGCCACGTTGGTGGCATAGATAGCGGTCGCGGTCAGAGCAAAAGCCGTGGGGTCAATTGCCGGCGTTGACGTGCTGGTGGCAAGGGCTACCACAGGGGTCGGCGTAGCCAACGCCGCCGCGGAAAGCGTGGGGGTGGGCGGCGAAGTCGGGGAAGGCGCAGGGGTCGCCGTCCACAATGCGGCTTGCGCGGTGGCCGTCAGCCCTTGAGCAATGGCCGTGTTTTGGGCATTGATCTGCGCGACCTGCGTCTCTTGAGCATGACGCTTGGCAGGCATGATAAACACAGCATAGATCGCCAACAGCGCCATTGCAATGACCAAAAAGCCTATCAACGCGGCCACGGCAATCAAAAAGGTCTTGTTGCTGTCGGTGGGCTCTTCGGGTTCAGACCCTAATTCGGGTTCTTCCTCGAACCCCAAATCTTCAATCGGCTCGTCGAAAGGCGAAACGTGTTCTTGATCATCATCAAAGACAGACATCGGCTTACTCCTCGTTTGGGTTCAGGCGCTACATTTGCACCAACACTTCGACATTGGCCACAGGCACCATGACGCGATCGCCGTTTTCCAATCGGACTTCAACGCCAGGCGCGCGCAGGCCATTTTCGAACCGCACCAACCCCGGCGGCACATCCACCACGCGCGCCAACATCCCAACATACGGCGCTCGCGTCAAGCGCACGGTGACCCCTTCTGAAAGTTCCACGGCTTCGGGCGGCTCAGGCGGCACTTCCGCATTGGGCAGCGGAATGATCACCGCCGGCCGGATGCCACGATAACGGTCCATCGGCTCGGCCAAGACGGCCACGTGACGGCCTTCGCTGGTGACCAACAAACGGAATGCTTGCGGATCCAAGGCCCGCGCCCCAAAGCCATCAAGCACCACAATTGGGAAGGAGACCTTCAAAGCCTCAGGGATGAGCGAAGCCGGCATGCTTCCGACGATGATGCCTCGCACGGGCAGGCTCTCGGCAACTTCCAAAGTGTGGGCGTCTTCCAACCGGCCGGCGACCACCACCATGCCTCGCAACTCCACGCCCAAGGCCGCGGCATCGAGCACGGCGTCGGGCGATTTGCCCGCATTATAAAGCAAGCCGTAAGCCAGTTTGCCGTTGCCCCAAACCCCATCAATGACCGAGCCAGTGGTGGTGAGCTCAACGCCTTGCCCAGCAAACACCTTGCTCACCTTGCCAGGGAACCCCGCGGGAAGTTCCCAAGGGCTCACATATTCCCGAATCAACACTTGCCCCTCGCCGGCCAACACCACTTCGCCATCCACGGGCGAGTTGACCACCTTGCGGAACACGCCACCCTTCTGGGCCAGCGTTTCCCCTTTGCGGATGACCTCGCCCACATGGCAGACCAGGTATTCATCAGCTTCGTCGCGCGGCACACCCAGGCTTCGGGCAATGTTGATGAGGTGGAAGCGAGGCTCCAGATAGGCTTCCGCCACGGTTTCGGTGGCCTTCACAATCTTGCCCTGATTGACCACCACCCGCCCCGGCACAGGCAGCAGGCGCTTTTGCCTCACCTTTGCCACCGGCATGATGCGTACAACCGGCCTAATGACGCTCATGCTTCACTCCTAAACGCACCTTTGCAAGAATCATGCCGTCAGCCGCCCAAGGCGCTGAGCCAACGGCTGTTTTGCTCTCGTCGTTGGGCAGGATCCGCGGCCAACACCACCGGCCGCCCGCGGGCGTCAATCACCAGCCCCAGCCTGCTTCCGTTGACCACCACGGTGCCCCGCCGACCAGGGCCAAAGCCGGCATCCGCCCGCCGCAACGGTTGAATTTTCACCGTGGCCGTCTGCCCCGGCCGCAGAGGGATGACCCGCAACGTGCCGGTTTTGACCTCTACAGTGCCTTGATCGCCGCTGCTGGTTTCAATGTTGAGCCGCAAAATGGGCGTGCCCGCCTTGGTGAGATGATGCACCGGCGTGATGACCGTGGCCAAGGGCACAAAATGATGCGATTCCAGCACCTGCACCCCCAAAATGGGGTTGAGGTCTGCAGCCCCGCCTAAGGATGGCAAGAGATGGTTCTCATCCAACACAAAGGTGGTCACACCGCTCGGCTGGATGCCATCCAACAGCATCAACAGCGCTTGCCCCGCGGTGGGCGCCTTGGTGAGGATGCTCCCCGAGGCCAAAATCGGCTCAAAATAAGGCAATTGCGCTCCAAACCGATGCCGTATGCTCACCGGGAAATCGCGCCACGCGTGCCGCAAAGCCACCCGCAAAATCTGGCGCGCCAAGGCTTGCTCGACCGCGATGTCTTCGGCGGTCATTGGGATGCTGTCAGGATGCAAGGCTTTGTTGTACAAATAATCCACCACGCGTTGCCGAGACACTTCAATGGGCAGCCAACGCAAAATGTATTCCACCGCCGTGTGTTTCAACAAATCTGGCAGGCTGCTTCCCAGCCCCAAGGCGGTCATGGTCTTGAGCGTGCCCTCGCCACCCCAGGCCGCGGCGACCGTGGTTGCCTCTGCGCCAATGTCCACCCCTAAAACGCCTTTGGCCGGGTCGTAAACTCGGCTCAAAAAGCGAATCATCCGCCCAAACGCATACGAGGTGGGGTAAAACGTGTGATGTCCGGCCAGAGGCGCCAACCACGATTGCAGGCCGCCCATCTGCCGGGAACGGACGTTGCGGAAAATTTGCAAAAGGGCTTCTTGAGCGGGGCCTAATTGCTCCTGCTCCAGAGCCGGGCGCACGTTGGGGGCCGTATGCAAAGGCACCAAGCCTTCCAGCAGGTTTTGGACTTCGGGGAGCACCGCCCGATTGCCTGCGAAAAGCACTTCGGGGCGCTGCCCTTGGGGAATCAGATAAGCCGCAAGCCCGACGGCTTCGACCATTTGCAACACCGACTGGGTGGCACCTTTGTCCACCCCGCCGGCCATGATGACCACATCGGGGCGGGCGCGCACCACAGTATTGATGCGCCCAGCGGTATGGAGGCGGTCGTTGAGGTGGAGTTGGGCTTCGATGCGGCCGTAGATGGTTTCGGCCAACCGGCGGGCGCTCCGCAGAGAGACATCTTCCAACACCCCGGCCACAACCACCCGCAGCGGCTGACCCGCAGAGAGGGTCAGCACGACCTGGTCCACCCCTGCGCCGTCGGACGTGGTGGGCACGATGAGCTGCTCTTCGCGATCAATGAGCACCCGCCCGGTGATGCTCTGGATTTGGTCAATCGCGTTCCGAATGCCCTCGCGGACGTCGTGCAATGGGGCATAGGCAGTGCTGGGCGCGATGCCCATCGCTATCAGACGATAGCGGTCCTCCACCGCATCGAAAAGCATCACCCGGGTGTGGGCGTTGCCCACATCCACGGCCAACAAACTATCGGCATCCACCAACGAAGTTGCCATCATACCTCAGCGTTTAATGGGGTAACAAGGTGAGCAAAAACTGCCACAAGGTATTGACACTGGCCGAGAGGGCGGTTGCCGCGGCCAAATAGACGCCGGCAAACAATACGCCAAAGGTCACGGCAATGAACCACTCGCCCACACGGGCCAGCCACGAAATCCACCGCCGCCGCGCGGGCGCACGATGGGGTTGCGGGTGCGCGCTAAAGTGGAAGTAGGCCAAGGTGGTCACCGTGCCGACCAACATAAACAAGCCCGTCACCATAAACTCACCAAAGCCCACCCCCTGGGCGGCCATCAGATGCAAGTTGAACGCATCGGTGGTGGCTACGGTCTGCGGGAAAATGGTGCCCTTGACCGCACCACCTATCGCGGCCGCCGCACCTACGCCAACCAAAAAGGCCACCGATACATTGCCCAAACGGCTCACGTTGCTTTGAAAAGCCTTGGTGAGCAACAACAAAACCAGCAACAGGGGCACCAAAAGCAACCAACGATGGTCAAAAATCAGGGGTTGCAACAACATCGGCCACAACACACTGCGCACCGCCACGGCCCCTGCGTAGCCGGCGCTCACACCAATGAAAATGTGCATCGCCCAGCGGAATACCGCCCAGTCACGCAGGAAGACGTAACTGAGCACCACCACGGTGATGATGAAGCCGAGGAAAGCACCTAAAATTGCCGCTATGTTCATGCCTCTTCTTCCTCATCTGCAGGCGGGGCCGTGCGGGCCTCGCGCCAGCCTAATGCCAGGTTGTAAATGCCCGCTAACACCATGAGCACCACCGCAACCCAAACAATATAACTGTAACTGCCCCATTGGCCGTGGGTTGCCTCTGAGATGGTCTGCCCACGGAGCGCAGCATACGCCAGGCCGCCTTCCAGCCCGGTCACCAAACCATGCACCTGGTGCGAGGCGGTTTCGTAATAAGGCTCAACCATCGGCTCGGCCTGGGTGCTGATGACCATCACCAAGGGGGTGTCTTCATCCAACACCGGGCGCACTTGCTCAACCCACGCTCGCGCGGTTTCCGCATCTTCGGTGACGACCACCACCATGGCAAAATCGGCCAAACGCTGGACAGAAGCCAAAGCCGGTGTCTGCCAAATATCGTCAATACCCGCGCCGCGGCGGAAGACCATCTGCGGCGCGTGGGCAAAGGCATACAACCCCGCCGTTCCACCCGGCAGATACCCTAAGTTGAGGTAATTCTCGCCCGGGACGCCCTGCCAGGCCAAGGCTTGGCTCAGGAGATGGGCGCTCAAGTCTGGCCCTGTGGGCTGGGTGGAAACCACAATCAGCCGGACGTTTTTGGCCAACAAATCGCTCAACAGGGGAGCAGCCGCGGTTTCCATTTCGCTGGTGAAGCCCGGGCTGTAATCCACGGCCAGCAACACCGGCGCATTTTCAGGCACTTTTTCAACCAAGCGCTGCGCATTGAGGGCCGCGGGTAAGATTTTCGACGGCAACGCAGGGCGAAGCGGCGGCACAAGCAAGGGGAGCAGCGCAGCCAAAAGCAACAGCCCACCGATCAGCCAGCGTAGCACTTGCTGTTGGGAAATCAAGCCAGGTTTGGGCGGAGGTTGAGGGTTGAATTCCTCGTCCAAGAGCGTTTTCAAGGCCTCGACTTGGGCCTCTTGCTGCTCGGTCAACACCAACCGCCCCCCTACCAAGGCGACTTTGCCGGGCTTCATGAAGGTGGATTCCGGAGGGGTGATGACCCCTCGCAGCCCAGCCAAGGGGCCTTGGGTCTCCAGGGGCTCATCGCCTGCCACCGCGCCCGGCGAGGCAGCCGTAATGGGACGCATGGCCTCCAGCCATGAGGGCAGTTCACCCTGCAAGACCGGCGCTTCTTCTTCGGCCTCGGCTTCCGTTTCGGTGGAAGGAGGCAACAAAGCCCGATCGTCGCTTTCGATTTCTTCGGCTTCTTCGGGAGAAAGCCAATTCAACCAGTCGGGGGTTTCGGCCAACAGTTCGTCGAGGTCTTCAGCGCCTTCAAACACGAAAGGCTTGGGAGCGGCCTCGGTTTCGTCAGAGGGCGCTTCAGCTTCGCGGGCCTCATCGGCCGGTGCCTCGCCGCTGCTTTCTTGGGCTGCGGTTTCCAGCGCGGCCAGCCAGTCCGGCAGGTCAGCACGCTCGGCGGGCGCGGCTGCTTCGGGCTCGGCCGGTTCGGGCGCACCCGCAGGCGCGG
>Ga0256914_1001555_pt1 | contig 20448 bp, 22 predicted proteins | sample HulkmetaG_FD_191571 | JGI IMG/M metagenome (GOLD analysis project Ga0256914, IMG submission 191571) | Hydrothermal chimney microbial communities from Main Endeavour vent field at the Juan de Fuca Ridge, Pacific Ocean - Hulk | ecosystem: Environmental > Aquatic > Marine > Hydrothermal vents ... | reverse complement strand
CGTCGAGCCGGAAAGCGAAGCCAAGAAGCACCCGAAGATGCGTCTCGGGTAGCTGCAACCCTCCGGCACGTAGTTCACCGAATCTCCACACCCCGCAGGGCGTGACGGTCCAGGGGGAACAATCTCGAAAAGAAAGCTCGCGGGCTTCTACGGCATCAGGATCAACGAGAAGTACCGCATCGTCTTTACCCGGTAGGACGGAAAGGGAGCCGCCAGTGTCAAAATAGTAGACCACCACTGACCTGCCGAAGGAGGAAGAGAAAACCGGCGCCGATGAGGCAAGACCCGCTGAATAAAAACAGTGACGAAGGCGGGAGTTAAAAATGAGGACGCCAACAAACCGTCGCCCGACGCACCCGGGTGAGATCCTGAACGAAGAATTCGTTAAGCCGCTCGGTCTTACGCAAAAGGAGCTGGCCTCGCGTATCGGGGTTTCCTATCCGCGCCTGAACCAGCTGATCCACGGCAGGCGCGCCGTGACGCCCGACACCGCCCTGCGCCTCGCCAGGTTCTTCGGCACCACCCCCGAGTTCTGGCTCAACCTGCAGCTGGCCTACGACCTGTACGAGGCCAGGCGGCGATCGGGGTACGGAGAGATCGTGCCCTACGAGGACCCTGCCGCCGGCGAGACCAGCGGCGCCCGCGCCTGACCGGGGCCGCTACCCGCTCGCTCTGCCGGCAACGCTCCTGCGCGCCCTCCCCGGCCCCGGTGAGAAGGCGCTCGAGCCGCCGCCCAAAGCGCGACGCCGCCCGCCCGTATCTAAGCCGGGAGGCGTTGCGGTCCGCCCGGGTGTCAATCTTCTGGCGGTATGGCAGGGGCGGCCGCCTCAGCCGCGTCCGCAGCCGGTACCGCGTGCCCGCGGGCTTCCCGCGTCCGGGGGCAAGGCGGGCGGCAATGCGCCCCGGCCGGTCGCGCCGCTTTTTTACAGGTGCTAAAAGCCGTTCCTTACGCAATCTTTCCACAATCGTCCCCCGCGGCCGTGTTAAAATTGAGCTCGAAGTCAAAAGGAGGTGCCCTATGAAGCGGTTTTGGATTAGCGGCTTGATGGCCCTGACCATAGGCATTTTCGGTGCGGCGGCGGCCTTTACCCCCGGCAACGTCGAGTGTATCGCCCCGGCCAACCCCGGCGGCGGCTGGGACTTCACCTGCCGCACCGGCGGCAAGCTCCTCTACGACCTGGGAATCGTCGCCAGGCCCGTCAAGGTGACCAACATGCCCGGCGGCGGCGGCGGGGTGGCCTTCGCCCACGTGGTCACCCAGCGCAAGGGCGACGCCAACCTGCTGGTGGCGGCCTCGCCGGCGACCACCCTGCGCCTGGCGCAGGGCAAGTACGGCAACTTCACCGCCGACGACGTCCGCTGGCTGGCGGCCATCGGCGCCGACTTCGGCGTAATCGCCGTCAGGGCCGACGCTCCCTGGAAGACGCTCGACGACCTGATCGCCGACCTGCGCAAGGACCCCGGCAAGATAGCCATCGGTGGCGGCAGCGCCGTGGGCGGCCAGGACCACATGAAGGTTTTGCTGCTGGCCAAGGCGGCCGGCATCGACCCCAAGGCGCTCAAGTACGTGCCCTTCGACGGCGGCGGCGAGGCGCTGACGGCCATGCTGGGCGGCTTCGTCCAGGTATTCCCGGGTGACGCCTCCGAGACCATCGGCCAGATGCAGGCCGGTAAGATCCGCATCCTGGCGGTGCTCAGCGAGAAGCGCCTGGGCGGCGACTTCGCCAGCATCCCCACCGCCCGCGAACTCGGCTACGACGCGGTCTGGGCCGTCTGGCGCGGCTTCTACATGCCCCCCGGCGTCTCCGACGACGCCTACGCATTCTGGGTGGAGGCGATGAAGAAGGTCGAGGCCTCGCCCGAGTGGGCCAAAATCCGCGACGAAAGCGGCCTCGGCCCCTTCTTCAAGGGCGGCGCCGAGTTCGAGGCCTTCATCAAGAAGCAGGTGGCCGACTTCCGCGAGCTTTCCAGGGCGCTGGGCTTGATTAAGTAATGAAAGCGGAAAGCCGCAAGAGCGACCGGATAGCCGGAGCGCTGCTCCTGCTGCTGAGCGCCGGATACGGCCTGGAGGCGATGCGCCTCCAGGCCGACTTTCTCGCCGACCCGCTGGGGCCGCGGGCCTTTCCGCTGCTGCTGGCGGCGGCGCTGGGGCTGTTTTCGCTCTACCTGATGATCAAGCCCGACCCCGACCCCGACTGGCCGCCTCGCCGGGTACTGGCCGGCCAGCTCGGCATGCTCCTCAGCTTCGTCGTCTACAGCTACGCGCTGGCGCCGCTGGGATTCCTGCTGGCGACGACGCTGGAGATGGCCTGGCTCTCGAGGCTCTTCGGAGCCGACTGGCGGCGCGGCTTTCTGGGCGGGCTGGGCCTGGCGGTCGGGCTCTACCTGATATTCGTCTTCGGGCTGGGCATCCCCCTGCCGCTGGGGCGCTGGTGGCCCGGATAAGGAGGCGCGCGTGGACGTTCTCGCCCAACTGGCGCACGGCTTCGAAGTAGCCCTGACGCCGCTCAACCTCTTCCTGGCCTTCTCCGGCGCTTTTCTGGGCACGCTCATCGGGGCGCTGCCCGGTATCGGGCCGGTTAACGGCGTGGCCATCCTGATTCCCATCGCCTACGCGCTCAAGCTGCCGCCGGAGTCGGCGCTGATTCTGCTGGCCGGCGTTTACTACGGGGCCGAGTACGGCGGGCGTATCTCGAGCATCCTCCTCAACGTCCCCGGCGACGCCGGCGCGGTGATTACCACCCTCGACGGCTACCCGATGGCCCAGAAGGGCAGGGCCGGCGAGGCGCTGGCGCTCTCGGCCATCAGCTCGTTCATCGGCGGCACCCTGGCGGTAATCGGCCTGACCCTCTTCGCCCCCTACCTGGCCGAGTGGGCCATAAAGTTCGGCCCCGCCGAGTACTTCGCCCTGATGGTCTTCGCCTTCTCGACGCTGGCCAGCCTGGCCGGCAAGAACCCGGTCAAGGCACTGATAGCCAGCGTCTTCGGCCTGATGCTCGCCACGGTGGGCATAGACCCCGGCAGCGGCGTGCCCCGCTTTACCTTTGGCGAGATGAAGCTCTACGACGGCGTGGACTTTCTGGTGGTGGCCATCGGCCTCTTCGCCATCAGCGAGGTACTGACGTTGATGGAGCACAGCTTCATGGGCACGGCGCAACGAATCAAGGTGCAGACCGCCATGGTCTCCCTCAAGACCTTCATGGCCTCGCTCTGGTCAATTCTGCGCAGCTCGCTGATCGGCTTCTTTATCGGCGTGCTGCCCGGCGCGGGCGCCTCGATTGCCAGCGCGGTCGCCTACACCACCGAAAAGCGGCTGGTGGACCGCGAGGGCACCTTCGGCAGCGGCGACCCCCGCGGCGTGGCCGCCCCCGAGGCGGCCAACAACGCCGCCTCGGGCGGGGCGATGGTGCCGATGCTGACGCTGGGGGTGCCGGGTAGCGGAACGACGGCGGTGCTGCTGGGGGCGCTGATGATGTTCAACGTCACCCCGGGGCCGCTGATTTTCGAGCAGCGGCCGGAGATCGTTTGGGGTCTGATAGCCTCGATGTACATCGGCAACGTCATGCTGCTGGTGCTGAACCTGCCGCTGGTGGGCTGGTTCGCCCGCATCCTGACCATTCCCCGCTGGTTCCTGGTGCCGGCGATCGCCGCCCTTTCGTTCGTGGGGGTTTACGCGGTTAACAACAGCGCCTTCGATCTCCTCTTCATGACCGGCATCGGCGTGGTCGGCTACCTGATGCGCAAGGCCGGCTTCCCGCTGGCGCCGGTGATTCTGGGCCTGGTGCTGGGGCGGCTGATGGAGGTAAACCTGCGCCGCGCGCTGGCTATCAGCGGCGGCGACTGGAGCATTCTCTACGCCAGCACCCTTTCCAAGACCCTCTGGGCGCTGGCTATTTTGAGCCTGCTCTTCCCGTACCTGGTTTCGCTGCTGGGCTCGCGCCGCCGCGGTCTGACGCTTGATGAATGACCCCCAATTGGGGGTGTTGTATTAAAGTAAGGTGAAAATAAACTGGTTTTGGAGGAGGTTTATCTTGACGACACTATGGATTGTGCTAGCTGTAGTTGTTGTAATCGGCGGGTTTCTGATAGCCACGTATAATTCGCTGATTGCCCGCAAGAACCAGATAGATTACGCCCAGGGCTCCATTGACGCGCTACTCAAGAAGCGCTTCGACCTGATTCCCAACCTGGTGGCGACGGTCAAGGGCTACGCAACCCACGAGCGCGAGCTGCTGGAGAAGGTAACCGAGCTGCGCTCCCGCATCGGGCAGGCGAAGAACGACGACGAGCGGCTGGGCCTGGAAGGGCAGATGTCGGGCCTGCTGGGCCGGCTGCTTGTCCAGCTGGAGGCCTACCCCGACCTGAAGGCCAACCAGAACTTCCTGCAGCTGCAAGCCTCTCTCAACGAAATAGAAGAGCAGATCTCGGCCGCCCGCCGCGCCTACAACGCCGCCGTGGTCGAGTTCAACAACGCCATCGAGATGTTCCCCTCGAGCCTGGTGGCTGGCTGGATGGGCCTCAAGCGGCGCAAGGTCTTCGAGGTGGAAGAGGCGGAGGCCGCCGCTCCCAACGTAGGCGAGCTCTTCGGAAGCTGAGCCCCAAGCAATGCCCGCCAAGGCCGCCGACCCCCTCCGGGCCTTCTACCGGCTGATTCCCCGGATTCGCGCCCTCGAGGCCGAACGGCGCAAGACCTGGGTCAGCCTGGCCGTCGCCTGGGGGGCCCTGGTGGGGCCGGGGCTGCTGCTGGGCGTCTGGCTGCGCAGCCTGGGCGGGAGCTGGCAGACGCTACTGGCGCCGCCGCTGGTGGGCGCGGCGCTGGCCTACTGGCTTTCGGCCAGCCTCATCTACCCTTTCAAATACGACTTCAAGCGCAAGGTTATCAAACCCTTGATGGCCGAACTCCTCTCCGACGTCGAATACGCGCCGCTGGGCTCGGTCAGCGCCCTCGACCTGGAGGCGAGCCTGCTCTTCGACCGCCCGCTGGCGGAAGTCAGCGGCGAGGACCTGGTCATCGGCCGCTCCCACGGGGTGGAGGTCAAGTTTTCGGAGGTGGCCGCCTACGCGCCGGCCAGAGAGCGGCGCTCGCTGGCCAGGGATGGAATCCACCGCAACGAGCTGATCTTCAAGGGGCTCTTCTTCGTTGCCGACTTCAACAAGCCGGCCCGCGGGCAGGTGATCGTCCGCCCCGACGCCTGGGACAGCGCCCGGATGGCGCTGGCCGGCCTGGTCCGCGAGGGCAGGGACGCCGAGGGGCTCGAGCCGGTGCGCATGGAAGACCCCCGCTTCGAGCGCTACTTCCGCGTCTACGCCAGCGACTCCGAGGTGGCCCACTACGTCCTGACGCCGGTGCTGATGGAGGAGCTGGCCGCCTTTCGCGAGGCGGTGGGCGCGCCGGTGGCCTTTTCGGTGGTCTACGGCAAGCTCTACATGTCGGTCGCCACCCGCAAGAACATGCTGGAACCCCCTCTCTTCGGACCCCTGGCCAGCCCCCGGGTGTTCCGGAGCTACCTCGAGTACGTAGACATGTTTCTCTCGCTGGTCGAGCGGCTGGGCCTCGACCGCCGTATCTGGGGTGACATCACGTGGAAGTAGACGGCGGATTCACGCTTCCCCCACTGGACGAGTTCATCACGCGGATGGAAAACCTGGAGGAGGTGCGCAAGAAGGCCAGCGCGGCCGCCGGCCGTGCCTGGCTGACGGCGCTGCTCCTCTGGGCGCTGGCCTTCGCCGCCGGCGTCTACCTGATTGGCGGGGTGGCCGGCTGGGTCGTCTTTGGCCTGGCCGCTGTCGGCATCTTCGTCTGGGCGCTGGCGAGGAACCACGGCGCGCTGGCGCCCTACCGCCAGGCATACAAAGAGCAGGTCCTGGCCCCGCTGGTCGAGGCGATCCTGCCCGGCTTCGAGCACCGGCCCGAAGACGGCATAAGCGAGGAAACCTACCTGGCTAGCCGCCTCTTCCCGGCCCGGCCCGACCGTTATCACAGCGAAGATCTCTTTTCCGGCGAGGTGGCCGGCGTCCCCCTTACCTTTTCCGAGGTCCACGCCGAAGAGGAGCACGAAGACTGCGACGACGACGGTTGCGAAACCAGCTACTCTACAATCTTCAAGGGTCTCTTCGCCGTCGCCGAGTTCCCCAAGGCCTTCGAGGGGACGGTGCTGGTCTACCCCGACCGCAGCGAAAAATACCTTGGCCTGCTCTCGCGCAGCCTGCAGAAGCTGGGCGGCCGTTTCCGCGGGCTCCAGCTCGTCAAGCTGGAGGACCCGGAGTTCGAGCGCCGCTTCGTCGTTTACGGCGACGACCCGGTAACCACCCGTTACGTCCTCAGCACCAGCATGATGGCGGCGCTGACCCGCTTCCGCGACCGCTACGGGCAGATTTTTGCCTCCTTCATCAACGGCAACCTCTACCTGGCGATACCGGTCAGAGAAGACCTCTTCGAACCGCCGCCGGTCTGGCGCAAGGCGGTCGATCCGGAGCGGCTGCGCCGCTACGCCGAGGCGCTGGCGATGATGCGGGGCGTCGTCGGCGAGCTGGGCCTGAACATCCGCATCTGGGGCGAGCGGGCGCTGGAGTAGCTATAAACTGAAGGCATGCGGATCTCGCTTAGCGTCGAAGAAGCGCTTCGGGTTGTTCTCGAGCACACCCGCCCCATCGGCGACGTCGAGGAGGTTGGTCTTCTGGAGGCGGCCGGCCGGGTGCTGGCGGCCGACCTGGCGAGCCGGGTGGACCACCCCGACGTAGACAACACCGCCGTAGACGGCTACGCTGCCCGCGCAGCCGACACCGCCAGCGCCAGCCGCGAGAACCCGGTGCGGCTGCGCCTGGTGGGCGAGTCGCCCGCCGGCCGCCCCTTCACCGGCACGGTCGGCCCCGGCGAGGCAGTCAGCATTTTCACGGGCGCGCCGCTACCGGCGGGAGCCGACGCGGTCGTCGCCGTAGAAGACACCGAGCGCCAGGGTGACGAGGTAATTCTCTACGCCCCCGCCACCCCCAAGGACATCCGCCAGAAGGCCCAGGACCTGCAAAGCGGCCGGGTCTACCTGCGTCGCGGCGAGCTGCTGACCCCGGGCCGGGTGGGGCTGGCCGCCGCCATGGGCTACGACCGGCTGCCGGTCACGCGCCGCCCGCGCGTGGGCATAATCTCCACCGGCGACGAGGTGGTCGAGCCCGGCGCGCCCCTGCCGGCCGGCGGCGTCTACAACTCCAACGCCTACTCGGTGGCCGCCCAGGTGCGCGAGGCCGGCGGCGAGCCGGTGCTGCTGGGCAAGGCCAACGACACGGTTGCGGAACTCAAAGAAAAGCTGGCCGCCGCCGGCCGGCTTGACCTGGTGCTCAGCTCCGGCGGGGTCAGCATGGGCGATTACGACATCGTCCGCCACTTGCTCGAGGAGGAAGGCCGGATCCACTTCTGGAAGATTCTGCAACGCCCCGGCGGCCCGCCCATCTTTGCCGAGTACCGGGGGGTTCCCTTCTTCGGCCTGCCGGGTAACCCGGTGAGCGCCATGGTCATCTTCTTTCTCTACGGCCGGCCGATGCTCTTCAAGATGCTCGGCCGCAACGATGCCCCCTACCGGCGGGTGCGGGCGCTGGCCGAAGACTTCTTCAAGGGCGCCGGCAAGAAGGTGGCCTTCCGCCGCGCGGTGCTCAGCTACGACCCCGAGGCCCCCGGCTGCCACCGGGTGAAGACGGTAGGCAACCAGTCTTCGGAGGTGCTGCGCAGCATGGCCTTTGGCAACGCCCTGGTCGTCGTTCCCCCGCATAGCAACGTCGAGGCTGGTGAGGTGGTGGAGGTTATTCCCTTCGGCGAGGTCGGTTAACGGGCCGATGGCTGGATGGCGCTGCGCTCACCCTGAACATTTACGGCTTTCGTGCCGTTAGGCGAAGCCTTCGTCGTAATCGGTAGCTGGAAGCGGAGAAGATTAAAAAATCGGCTCCCAGACGAGCTTCAGGTAGTCCTTGAGGTATTTGAGAACCTCCCTGCCAACGGCAGCGGGAAGGTAGATGTTAACCCTTGCCAGGTTGCCTTTCATCCAAAGACCCACCGTGTGTTCGTCGATATCTTCCAGCCCCAGGTCTTCCCGGTGTTGCAGTAGCTTGCGGGCCAGATTGCTACCGCTACTCGCGGGCAGATAATGCTGCGACTGAAACCTGGCGTTGCTATTTGGGCCGGCGATGGCGACGGTTATAAATCGCTCCCTCTCAGGCCAGTAGAATGCGAAAACAGCCTGTTTGCCACCGGGCAGCGCCCTGGGAAAATGAGGCGGCGTCAGCACTTCTACATCGAAAGTCTCGCGGCTTACCGGCTCCTGTAAATAGCGATTCATCTGACGGACGAAGCCCTCGAGGGCTTCGTCCGTAACTGCCTGCAACCGGGTAGCTAGGGTGTTATCCGCCACGTTCTTAGAGTACCTCATCAACAATACCTCCTTTGCTGACGAACAGCGCACTTACGCCAATGCGGCTCTTTGCTTCGCCCGGCAAACGTTCCCAGAGACTGCGGTACTGTCGGATATCGGGGAAGGCGACGCTGTAAGAAACCTGCTGCTCGTCACTCATTCTCTGAAGAATTTGCCCCAACGCGATCAGAAAATAGTTAACTCGCGCCTGGGATCGCGATCCTGCCCCTTTTGCCTCGATGACCCATTTACGGCCACCCTTTTTCGCAATTATGTCTGCTCCGCGCCGGTTGTCTGCTCGTGTAGGCAAAATCCAGCCCTGCCGCCTCAACCACTCGCGGAGAATTTCAATTACACGATCTTCGCCAAGCGCCTGGTCAGGTTTCCTTATTCCCGTCGCCCTGTCCTTCGAGCCTCCTATGCGCTCCTGTCCAGGTAAGTAATTTCGTATATACCCCCCTTCTTTTACCCTCCTAACACGCCCCTCCTGCTCGAGTTCTCTAGCGGCACCGTTGGCGCGCTGATGACAGCACAAGTGCAGACCTTTATAGATCTCCGAGTCTGTTGAGCCCGGGTTCCTCTCGAGGAAATCTAATATCCTTTCTTTAGTTGTTGGCATCTGCTTAACCTCCTTTTTCAGATATTTGGCCGAAGCAACGGACGGGCCTTCTCCGGGCGCAAGAGGTGGCTCGGCCGCTGCACCTTCCCTGTAGCAAGAGGGCAGTCGTATACACTCCACCCAACTGCCATGTGTGCGCGGTGAAGTATAATTCCGCTTTTTTTGCGCCATCTGCTTTTCATGCCGCCATGATAGCTCGTTCACTCATTATTGTCAAGCTGTCTCTTTTCTCGATAATACACTATAACATAAATGCGACTGTGGTCAGTCGCTGTTGAAATTTACTCGAGCCTTTCACATTGATGTTTGGAGGTCTTAAAGTGCCTGTCCTACGGCTTTCGTGCAACTAATTGGCGCGCCTCCGCCAAAAACAAAACCCCCGGCCGCGGCCGGGGGCGGTTTGGCGGTGGCGGTTCAGTCTTCGCCTTCGACGACCACCTTGAGCTGGATGGGCACCTCGGGGTGCGGCTTGTAGACCAGCTCGTAGCTGCCGAGCTCCTTGATGGGCTTGGCCAGCAAGAGGCGCTTGGGGTCGATGGTGATTTCGTGCTGCTTTTGCAGCTCCTCGGCGATGTCGCGGCTGGTGACCGAGCCGTAGATCTTCGACTCGCCGGCCTTGACCTTGATGGTCAGGGTGATCGGCTCGAGGATCTCCTTGAGGCGCTCGGCCTCGGCCTTGCGCTCGGCGGCGCGCTTGGCCTGGGCGCGGATCTTGGCTTCCAGAGCCTTGAGGTTGGCTTCGGTGGCCATGGCCGCCAGACCGCGGGGCATCAGGTAGTTGCGGGCGTAGCCGGGTTTGACGTTGACCACCTGGCCCACGTCACCGAGGTTCTCTACGGGTTCGAGCAGGATGACCTTCATGGTTGCCTCCTACTTGCGGACCAGCTTCTCGGTGAAGGGGATGATGGCCAGGATGCGGGCGCGCTTGATGGTCGTCGCCAGGCGGCGCTGGTGCTTGGCGCAGACGCCGGTGCGGCGACGCGGCAGAATCTTGCCGGTCTCCGAGATGAAGCGCTTAAGCATCTTGGCGTCTTTGTAGTCGGTGATTTCCAGCTCACCGGTGCAGAACTGGCAAACCTTGGGTTTGCGGTATCTGCGGGGTCTTGACGGGCGTTTGCTGCTCAAAACGGTAAATCCTCCTCTGGTGGGAAGTCTTCGAGGCCTTCGTCAATATCCACCCCACCCGTCTGGGCCTGCTTGGCAGGGGCACCGGTCCCACCACTAAGTCCGGGGCCACGGGTGAGGCGTTCGAGCCGGTTGGCTTCCACGCGCGTCGTAAAGCGGCGTTCGCCGGTTTGCGACGTCCACGAGTCGTTGACCAGGCGTCCCATGACGAACAGGCCGTCGCCCTTGCGCAGGTTGGCGGCCCACTCGGCCAGCTCGCGCCAGGCCTGAACGTCGAAGAAGTGGGTCTTCTCCTGCTCGGCCCCGCGCGAGACGAAGCGCTCGTTTACCGCCAGGCCGATGCGGATGACCGCCGTCCCCTGCGGCGTATAGCGCAGCTCGGGGTCGCGCGTCAGGTTGCCGATCAGGGTGACCTGGTTGAGCCCCTCGCGCAGGCGCTCCTGGCCGCGGGCGTCGAGCACGGTCTGCTCATCGCCCCTGTCGCCGCGGTCGAGAACCTCCAGCCGGTCGACCCGGACGTCCACCGCGCTGCGGCGGCCGCCCTCCGACTCCCAGCTGCGGTAGTCGAGCCGGCCGTCAACGAAGACGGGGGTGCCGGCGCTGAGCTGCTCGGCCAGCATCTCGGCGTAGCGAGCGAACATCTTGACCCGGTGGTACCAGGCCAGCTCGCGCACCTCGCCGGTTTCGGTGGTCACCTGGTCGTTGCCGGCCACGGTGACCTCGAGCACGGCCAGACCGCCCGGCGTGTAACGCAGCTCCGGGGTCTGGGTCACGGTACCGATCAGCAGTATGCGGTTCAAGCCTTTCGCCATAGGAACATTCTAGCTTATGCTAGCCCTTCTTGGTCTTCCACTCGGGGCGGTCGCGCACTATCAGCACGCGCCGCACGTTGTCGCGGATGCGCAACTCGGCTTCCAGGGGCGCCGCTTCCTTACCCTCCATCTCGACCGTGTAGAAGATGTAATAGCCCTCCGGGTCCTTCTGGATCGGGTAGGCGAGGCGGCGGTTGCCCCACTCGTCGATCGCTTTCACCTCGGCCTGGTGCTTGTCGAGAGCCGCCTGGATCATGTCTTTTTCCAGCTGCAGCTGCGCCGGCTCGAGGTTGGGATTAAGGATAATCCCGACGTCGTATTGTGGCATGTTCACCCCCTTTCACAGGCAGGCTGGCCCAAAGCGGGCCGCAAGGTTCGATTATAGCAGCCCCGGGGGTTTTGCGCGAGGGTTCAGAGCTGCTCGTAGATGGTGCGCATCTCAACCAGCAGGGCCGCCAGGTCGGCCTCGTCGACCGGGCAGCCCTCGCAGAAGTACTCGGCCGGGTCGAGCTCGGTGCGCAGGAGCTTCAGCTGCCAGGTATGCGCCGCCGGCAGGGTGCGCTCGGTGCGCTCGAACTGCTGGAGAATCTCGGGTTCGATGAAGTGGGCGATCGAGGGCACCTCGTGATCCATGAAAACGTGCTGGCCGCCCTCGGCGCGGGTGTAGCCGCGTACCAGGTAATCGATGACCACCACGTCGGTGTCGAAGAAGTGGAAGATTTCGTTGAGCGAACGCAGCGGGCTTATTTCGCCGCAGGTGGAGAGCTCGATGTCCACCCGGAAACCGAGCAGGCCGTCGGGGTGGGCGAAGTCGGGGTAGGTATGGGCGGCGATGTGGCTCTTGTCGAGGTGCATGGAGACGCCGCGGGTCCAGCCGGGGCGGACGCCGGAGCCGGCTTCGTCGGAGAGCAGCAGCAGGGCGCTGGCGCCGTAGGGGTCGTAGTCTTGCTCCGAGGCGGCCAGGACCTCGGCGTCGATTATCTCGGAGATGCGCTCGAGCAGCCCCCGCACCCGCCGGGCCGAAAAGCGCTCGTTCAGGTAGGCGGCGTAGTCGCGCCGCTCGGCCTCGGTCTTGGCCACCACGAAGTCGTAAAAGCTGAAGCTCAGCAGCTTGCGCAGGTTGTTGAATCCGCTCAGCTTAAGCCGTGCCACCGCTCACCTCCAGAGCCGCCCGCAGCTTGCGAGGCAGGGCGAAGGCCGCCGCCAGCGCCTCGGGACCCAGGTACTCCAGCTCCAGGCCGCGCTCCGCCGCCCGCGCGGCGAAAAGCTCGGTCAGCGCCCCGACGCCCCCGGGCAGCACCCCGGCGTCGCCGGCCAGAACGAAACCCCAAAGGTTGTAAAAGCTCGGCACCGCCGCTCCGTAACTGTGGACGGCGGCGAAAACCTTGCCGAGCGAGGCCCGCGCCCGCCGGTGCCCGGCCAGGGCGGTCACCGCCAGCGGCCCCGCCTGGGTAGCCAGCACCGCCCCGTCCGCCAGCGCCCCGGCCAGGCTCTGGTAGAACTCGGGCCCGTAGAGGCGGCTGGCCGGCGAACCGGGCTCGGTGGCGTCGATCAGGTCGCCAATGACCACGTCGAAACCGCCATCGGTCTGCTGCAGGTACTGGGCGATATCCTGGTGACGCAGCTCCAACCGGCCGTCCTCCCAGCCGCCGGCGGCCCAGTCGGGCACCAGGCGGCGGCAGAGGTTGACGAACTCCTCGTCCAGGTCAACCATCACCACCTGCTCGACGGTCGGGTGACGGAGCACCTCGCGCAAAGTGGCCCCCTCGCCCCCGCCCATTATCAGGACCCGGCGCGGCCGGGGGTGGGCCAGCATGGCCGGCTGCACCAGGGCCTCGTGGTAGATGCCCTCGTCGCCGCTACAAGATTGCAGGTCGCCGTCGAGGGCGATGCAGACTCCGTGGACGGCGCTCTTGAAAAACAAATAGTGCTGCCAGGCGGTCCTGCCCACGGCCAGCACTTCTTCTATCTCGTGATATACGCGGTCGCTGGGGTTCAGTTCCTGTTTGAGCTCGAGCATTTCACCTCCCGAGAGCCCGCGGGCCCCGTTTGCCTATAGCGTAAGCTGTAAACCGTGAAATTGGCTACCCTGCGGCTGGACGACGGCCTGGCCGCCGCCCTGGCCTCCGGCCACCCCTGGGTCTACCGCAACCACCTGCCCGCCCACCGGCTCAAGACCGGCGACTGGGTGCGGCTGGTAGCGGGGACGGCGGAGGCGGTGGGCGTTTACGACGAGGAAGGCCACATAGCCGTCCGCCTCTACGGCGCCGCGCCGCCGGACGCCGCGGCGCTGCGCTCCCGGGTGGACGAAGCGCTGGCGCTGCGCCGCCGCTTCGTTCCACCGGAAACCGACGCCTACCGGCTGGTCTTCGGCGAGGGCGACTACCTGCCCGGCCTGGTGGTCGACCGCTACGGCCGCTACCTGGTGGCCAGGAGCTACTCGCCGGGTGTGACAAAAAGCGTCCTCCCCGGTGTGACAAAAGCGCTGGGCCGCGCCCTGAAGCCGCGCGGCATCGTCCTGCGCGGCGACGACGGCCTGACCACCCTCTACGGCGAAGCACCGCCGCCCGAGCTGACCGTTCGCGAGTACGGGTTGCGCTTCATCGCCAACCTCCACCGGGGCCAGAAGACCGGTCTCTTCCTCGACCAGCGCGAGAACCGCCGCAAGGTCGGCCAGCTGGCCGCCGGCGCACGGGTGCTCAACCTTTTCGCCTACAACGGCGGCTTCTCGATCCACGCCCTGGCCGGCGGGGCGGCCTTCGTCCACGACGTCGACGTCAGCGCCGCCGCCCTGCGCGACGCCGAGCGCAACGCCGCCCTCAACGGGCTGACCGGCCGGCGGCAAACCACCGTCGCCGACGTCTTCGAGTTCCTGCCCGCCCACCGGGAGCTCTACGACCTGGTCATAGTCGACCCGCCGGCGCTGGCTCGCAAGAAAGAGCAGCTCCGCGCCGCTTTGCGGGCCTACGTCAGGCTGAACGCCCTGGCGCTGGCCCGCGTCCGCCCCGGCGGGTTGCTGGCGACCGCCAGCTGCACCGCCCGGGTGAGCCCCGAGGCCTTCCGCGAGGCGCTGGCCGCGGCCGCCCGCCGGGCGGGAGCGCGCGTGCAAATCGTCCACGAGGCCGGCCACGCCCCCGACCACCCGCTCAGACCCGAGTTCCCCGAAGGGCGCTACCTCAAGTTCGCCGTGTTGCGGGTGCTGGAGCAATGAGCGGCCGCCTGGGGTAGACTGCTCTAAACCCGTCGCCGGCGGCGGCGGTTCAGGTTATGAACGGGCTCAACGAGCTATTAATACTGCTGGGCAGTTTTTTCATCCTGGCGCTGGCGGCGCAGTCGATCGGGCGTTACGTTACCCGCTACAACCTGCCGCTGATCAGCGGTTTCCTTTTCGCCGGCATCATCATCGGCCCCTACGTGCTGGGGATGATCAGCAAGGAGGAGCTCGAGCGCCTCCGCTTCATCGACGAGATGGCGCTGGCCTTCATCGCCTTCGCCGCCGGCGCCGAGCTCTACCTGGGCGAGGTTCGCCCGCGTCTGCGCCCCATCGCCTGGATGACCGTGGCGCAGACGCTCGCCATAGCCGGCCTCGGCGCCTGGGCCTCTTACCACCTCTACGGCTTCATCCCCAACCTCGACGAGGCCGCCCGCCGCTCGGTATCCCTGCTGACCGGCGTAGTCCTCATCGCCCGCTCGCCCTCTTCGACCATCGCGGTCATCAACGAGCTGCGCGCCAAGGGCCCCTTTACCCAGCTGGTCCTCGGCGTCACCGTGGTGACCGACGTGGTGGTCATCGTCCTCTTCACCCTGGCCTACGAGCTGGCGGTCGCCTGGGTCCACGGCCGCCCCATCAACCCCTTCTTCCTGGTCCTGCTGACCGTCGAGATGGCCACCTCGGTCGGCCTCGGTTTCGCCCTCGCCTGGGTGTTCCGCCGCCTGCTGGCCACCCGCTTGCACCACTGGATCAAGGGCGCGCTGCTGCTCGCCGGCGGTTACGCCATCTTCGTCATCAGCCACTGGCTGGGGGTCACGAGCCGCCAGCACCTGGGCCTCGCCATTTCCATCGAACCGCTCCTCATCGGAATGATAGCCAGCTTCCTGATAGTCAACTACTCGGGCTTCCGCGACGAGTTCAGCAAGCTCCTTGAAGACCTGGGCCCCGCCGTTTACATAGCCTTCTTCACGATCACCGGCGCCACCCTGGCCCTCGACGTGCTGGCGCGCGCCTGGCCGATCGCCCTGGCGCTCTTCTTCGTACGCCTGGGAGGCATCTTCAGCGGTTCCTTCGTCGGGGCGCTGCTGGCCCGGGAGCCGCTGCGCCACGCTGCTTACAGCGGTCTGGCCTTCGTCACCCAGGCGGGGGTAGCCCTGGGTCTTACCAAAAAGGTCGCCGACGAGTTCCCGGCCTTCGGCGAGTCCTTCGCCGCGGTGGTCATCGGCCTGATCGTCCTCAACCAGCTGGTGGGCCCGCCGCTTTTCAAGTGGGCGCTGCTGGCGGTGGGCGAGGCTCACCCCCGCGGCCAGACCGGCTTCGACCGGGTGCGCGACGTCATCCTTTTCGGCGACGACACGCAAACGGTCACCCTGGCGCGGCAGCTGCAGAAGGACGGCTGGGGGGTGCGCATCGCCACCCCCGACGCCGGCCGCGCCGAGGAGCTGGCCGCCAGCGGCTTTCCGGTGGTCGCCTATCGCGAACTGGACGAGAAAACCCTGGCGGAGCTGGAGGCCGGCAAGGCCGACGCGGTGGTCTGCCTGCTCGACGACGACGAGAACTACCGCATTTGCTCGCGCTTTTACGAAGATTTCGGAACCGACACCCTGGTCGTCCGCCTGGCCGGCCACGAGGGGCGCGAACGCTTCGAGAAGCTCGGTGCCCGGGTGGTCGACCCCAACGTTGCACCGGTTCAGCTGCTCGAGCAGTTCGTCAGGGCGCCCCAGGCGGCCAGCCTGCTCCTCGGCTTTGAAGAAGGGCAGCAGGTGATAGACGTGGAGCTGCGCGACCCGGCGCTCCACGGAGTGCTGCTGCGCGAGCTGCGCCTGCCCCCCGACACCCTGGTGCTGGCGGTTCACCGTGACGGCCAGGCCATCGTCACCCACGGCTACACCCAGCTCAAGCTGGGAGACAAGGTGACCGTCATGGGCACCCCCGAGAGCCTGCGGCTGGTGGAGCTCAAGTTCTCGGCGGCCGCACCGGGATAGCCGCCCCGGGGTGTGACTGTATAATCTTGTTTAAATATGCGCGTCGCCTTCTTCGTTACCTGTCTGGCCGACCAGTTCTTCGCCGAGGCCGCCGCCGACGCGGTGCGGCTGTTACGCAGCCTGGGCGTCGAGGTGGTCTTTCCCCGCGAGCAGACCTGTTGCGGCCAGCCGGCCTATAACGCCGGCCACTGGGACGCGGCGCGCAAGATGGCGCTGCACACCCAGCAGGTCTTCGCCGGTTACGACTACGTTGTTCTCCCCTCGGGCTCCTGCACAACCATGGTCCGCGCCTACACGCCCCGCCTCTTCGAGGGCGACCGGCCCCGCTACGAGGCCGCCCTCGACCTGGCCGGGCGGACCTACGAGCTGTCCGAGTTCCTGGTCAAGGTGCTCGACGTCGGCGACCTGGGACGCGGCCTGGAGGGGATGAAGCTGGCCTATCACCACGGCTGCCACGTCAGCCGCGAACTGGGCATCCGCCAGGAGCCGGTGAGCCTGCTCGAGGCCGCCGGCGCCGAGATAGTCCCCTGGGAGGCCGACAACGAATGCTGCGGGTTCGGTGGCGTCTTCGCGGTCAAGAACGCCCCGGTCAGCCTGGCCATGGCCGACCGCAAGCTCGACACCCTGCCGGCGGTAGACGCGCTTACCTCTGCCGACGGAGCGTGTTTAATGCACATGGCCGGCCGGGCGCGGACCCGCGGTCTCAACCTCAAGGTCCGCCACCTGGCCAGCCTGCTCTGGGAGGCGCGCAATGGCTAGTGGTTACAAGGCCGCCGCCAAACGGGCCCTCGTCGAGCGGCCGGAGGTACGCTCGGCGGTCACCAAGGCCACCCTCCACTTCGACGGCAACCGCGCCCGGGCTTATGGCGAAATCGACGCCGAGGCCTGGCGCGACTGGGCGGCCGGCGTCAAGCGGCATCTGCTCGGCCGCCTCGACCGCTACCTGGAAGAGGCCGAGGCCGGCCTGCGCGCTCACGGCGCGGTTGTGCACTGGGCCGAGAACGCCGCCGATGTTCAGGAGATTCTGCGCGCCCTGGTGGCCGATTACGGCGTCAGCCGGGTGGTCAAGGGCAAGAGCATGCTCAGCGAAGAGGTGGAGGTCAACCCGTTGCTGGAAAGCCTGGGGGTCGAGGTCTTCGAGACCGACCTGGGCGAGTACATTATCCAGCTGGCGGGCGAGCCGCCGAGCCACATCGTCGGGCCGGCCATTCACAAGGGCCTCGAGGAGATCCGCGCCCTCTTCCACGAGAAGCTGGGGACGCCGGCGGACGCCGAGCCGACCGAGCTGGCCGCCGCCGCCCGCCGGGTGCTGCGCGACGCCTTCTTGAGCGCCGAAATGGGCATCTCCGGCGCCAACTTCGTGGTGGCCGAGACCGGCACGGTAGTTCTGGTAGAGAACGAGGGCAACATCCGCCTGACCACCAGCGCCCCACGCGTGCACGTGGCCCTGGTGGGAATCGAAAAGCTGCTGCCCCGGTTCGGTGACCTCGAGGTCTTCCTGCAGCTGCTGGCCCGCGCCGCCACCGGCCAGAAGATTGGCACCTTCGTCAGCCTGATAAACGGACCCCGCCGCGAGGGCGAGCCCGACGGCCCGGAACACCTGCACGTCATCTTCGTGGACAACGGCCGCAGCAGCGTCCTGGCCGACGACGAGATGTACGAGGCCCTTTCCTGCATCCGCTGCGGCGCCTGCCTGAACGCCTGCCCGGTCTACCGGCAGACCGGCGGCCACGCCTATGGACAGGTCTACTCCGGGCCGATCGGCGTGGTGCTGACGCCGGGCCTCAAGGACCCGGGGCTGGCCGCCGAGCTGGGCTACGCCTGCAGCCTCTGCACCGCCTGCGCCGACGTCTGTCCGGTGCGGATACCGCTGCCCGGGCAGATTCTCGCCTGGCGGCGGCGCAGCGTTGAGCGGGGGCTGGTGAGCGGCGGCGAAAAGCTGGCCTTCAACGGCTACGCGGCCATGGTCACGCGGCCGCGCTTCTACCGGCTGGGCAGCAAGCTCCTGCGCCTCGGCAAGGGGCTGACCGGCGCCCCCTGGCTGCCGGTGCTGGGAGCCTGGGCCGCCGGCCACGGGCCGCTCGAGCCCAGCCCCAAGAGCTTCCGGGAAATCTGGGAGGAGGAACTGGCAGGTGAGTAAGGCCCGCGAAAACATTCTCGGCCGCGTCCGCCGCGCCCTGGAAAAGCGCTGGCCGCCCGAGCTGCCCGGCGAGCCCTGGCGGCCCGAAGCGCAGGAGGGGGCGCTGGAGCTGTTCGTCACCAACATGCGCGCCGGCGGGGCCGAGGTGGAGCTCTTCAAAAGCGTCGCCGCCGCCGGTCGCTGGCTGGCCGGCTGGGCGGAGCAGTTTTCCGCCGCCGCGGTCAGCCCGCTGCTCCCCGCCGCGCTGCGGCCGCCCCTGCCCGCCGCACCCCCCGAGGAGGCCCCGCTGGGCGTCAGCCGCGCCCTGGCGGCGGTGGCCGAGACCGGCAGCGTTCTGCTAACCAGCGCCGAGGGCCGCCGTCTGCAGCTGCTGCCGCCGGCGCACCTGGTCTTCGTTGACGAGGCCGACGTCCACCGGCACCTGGCCGGAGTCCTGGAAAAACACAGGGAGGAGCTGCCCAGCGCCCTGGCGCTGCACTCGGGCCCCAGCCGCTCGGCCGATATCGGCCAGATTATGGTCCAGGGCGTTCACGGCCCCGGCCGCCTGGTGGTGGCGGTGGTCCGGGGGCTCAACCGCGCCGACCGGTCGGCGTCCCCCAAAAAGAGAGGTCGCGCCGTCCGCTCTGCGTCCGCTCTGCGGGAGCGGCTGCCGGCCCTGCAGGGCAGGACCCTCAAGACCAAACGGGGCGAACCCTTCGTGGTGGTCAGGGTTACCGAGAACACCGTGCGGGTGCGGGTTGCCTCGAGCGGCAAGGAATACACCGTCCGCCTCGCCTCGCTGGAAAAAGCGGCGGCCCTGCTAGCCTCCGGCGGCGAGATACCGGGGCCGGTGGCCTACCGCCGGCTGGTGGCCAACGAGGCCCCGGCCTACGCCTGGGCCATCCTCCACGAGCTCGGGCTGGTTTGACGATGCGGCTTTCCTGGCGTCCTTACACACTCGAGCTGTCACACCCCTTCCGCATCGCCCACGGCACCAGTCACACCCGGACCGCGGTCCTGATCGAGCTGGACGGCGGCCTGGGCGAGGCGGCGATCGTCGAGTACCACGGCGAGAGCCTGGCGGCCGTCGAGGAATACCTGAAGCGGGCGGCGGAGGCACTGGCCGACGCCCCGCCCACCCTCCAGGGGCGGCTCGCGCTGCTGCCGGCCGGGGGCTCCCGCGCCGCCCGGGCGGCCGTGGAAATGGCCCTCTTCGACCTCTGGGGTCGCGAGCTCGGCCAGCCCCTCTGGCGGCTCTTCGGGCTCGACCCCAAACAGGCCCCGCCCACCTCCTTCACCATCGCCATCGGCGAGCCCGCCGACATGGCCCGGCTGGCGCGCGACTCGGCCATGCCGATCCTCAAGCTCAAGGTAGGCGACGCCGGCGACCTGGAGAGGCTCGAGGCGGTCCGCGCCGCCCGCCCCGACGCCCGCATCCGCGTAGACGCCAACGGCGGCTGGACGCCCGCCCGGGCTCGCGAGCTAATCCCCGAGCTGGTGCGGCTGGGTGTCGAGTTTTTGGAGCAACCCCTGCCGCCCGCCGCCCGCGAGGACTACGCCGGCCTGCGCGGCCTGGGCCTGCCGATCTTCGCCGACGAACCCATCAAAACGCTGGCCGACCTGGTCGCCTGGGCCCCTTACGTCGACGGCGTCGTGGTCAAGCTGGCCAAGAGCGGCGGCCTCGCGCCGGCGCGCACCCTGATGGAAGCGGCCCGCAGCCTGGGCCTCGAAGTGATGATCGGCTGCATGGTCGAAACCAGGCTGGCCGTCGGCGCCGCCGCCCACCTGGCCCCGCTGGCCGACCACGCCGACCTCGACGGTCCGCTGCTGATCAAAAACGACCCCTTCACCGGCCTCGGCTACGCCGGCGCCCGCCTGCTCCTCCCCACCAACCCGGGGCTGGGAATAGAGGCGAAGCGGGGCTAGGAGCTGGCGAGCCGGGGGTCGTTATTCGTTAACCGCGAACACGCACAGGAATCTGGAAAATTCATCCAGACAAGCTTTGCGTCGCCGTATTGACCAGGGACGCTTTTTGACCCTTGCACACAGCATTTCTACATTCTATAGTTAGGTTGTTAGTAGTACAGCAGTACGTTATCTTTACGCTTTTTGGGGGTTAACGAAAATGCTGAAATCCATTCATCTCCGCACGGTCCTGTTCGGGACGCTCGCGCTTCTCGG
>Ga0256914_1001554_pt1 | contig 20461 bp, 21 predicted proteins | sample HulkmetaG_FD_191571 | JGI IMG/M metagenome (GOLD analysis project Ga0256914, IMG submission 191571) | Hydrothermal chimney microbial communities from Main Endeavour vent field at the Juan de Fuca Ridge, Pacific Ocean - Hulk | ecosystem: Environmental > Aquatic > Marine > Hydrothermal vents ... | reverse complement strand
TTTTAAGGAAACAATTATATATTCCGTTGTTTTTGGTGTTGCAAGTGCCATTTTGGGGATCTGGGCTTCGTATGTGTTGAATATCTCCACTGGACCTGCAATTGTTTTAACAGCAACCGGGATTTTTTTAATTACTTTAATTGTAAGGAGGAAAAGATGAAAATTTCAACGGTTATTTCAGGTGGAATTGAAAAACCAGTTGTAATTGAGGAAGGAAAGGCTATTGATGTTCAACTTGTTTCTGATGTTTTGAGCGATCTTGAAAAGGCAGATTATCCTGTTGTTTACAGTATTAGTGAACTTATATCGCAGTGGAGTGATGTTCCCTTTATGCTCAAAAGGGCGAAAAAGATTTTTGGAGGAAATTTTTACAACATTTTTTCCGTGAAAAAGCCGAAATTTGGCGTTCCTATTTCAAGGGAGAGTAAAATTATCTGTCTTGGAAAAAATTATGCAGAGCATGCAAAGGAAACGGGTGCTGATATTCCAGAAGAGCCGATTTTGTTTGGGAAGTTTTCGGATTGTGCTGTTCCAGATAAATTTCCAGTAAAATATCCAGAGTATGCCACTCGAATAGATCCTGAACCTGAACTTGCCGTTGTGATAGGTGAAAAGTGCAGCAACGTTTCTGTTAAGAAGGCATTAGATTGTGTATTTGGTTATACGATTGCAAACGACATTACCGAAAGAAATCTGGAGTATACAGATATGAAAGCGGGGCATCCATGGTTCCGCTCAAAGAATTTTGATGGTTCTATGCCAATTGGTCCTTATATTGTAACAAAAGACGAGATAAAGGATCCACACAATCTTACAATAGAACTGTATGTAAATGGGAAATTGCGGCAGAAAGGGAACACAAAAGATATGATATTTAAGATAAATTTCCTGGTGAGTTATATAAGTAAATATCTTACTTTGTATCCAGGAGACATTATTTCAACAGGCACGATTTCTGGAATTGCACCTGTTGAAAAAGGTGATATGATTACATGTAAAATAAGCAAAATAGGTAGTCTTGAAAATAAAATAATATAACGAAGGGGGTGATAAAATGGCTGGAAACCTTTATGAAGAACATCTTAACGATGAAGCGATGGATCTGCACAGAGCAATTTCTTCTCTAATTGAAGAACTTGAAGCAGTTGACTATTACAATCAGAGGGCGCAGATTACAAAAGATGAAGAACTCAGGAAGATAATGGAGCATAACCGTGACGAGGAGAAAGAACACGCAGCGATGCTGATAGAATATTTGAGAAGAAAGGATCTTACGTTTGAAAAAGAGTTAAAGGAGTTTTTGTTCACTGAAGGAAGTCTTACGGAACTTGAAGAAGGCTAAATGTTAAGGGCGTCTTTGAAGACGCCCTTTTAATTAGATATTTATAAAGCGCCTTCCATTGCAAGCATCAGTATGATTTCCATTCCCTTAATTGCCGTTTCAGGTGAGATGGAAGGTGTGTTTGGTTTTTTAACAACCTGTTCGGAAAGGCATGGGATATGAAAAAAACCAGCCTTTGTGCGTAAGTTTTCTTTTTTAATTTTGTAAAGTATACCGTAAAATAGGTTATTGCATACATAAGTCCCTGCTGAATTGGAAATGGAAATAGGAATTCTTTCTTTTTCAAATGCTTGTTTAACAGATCTTATGTCGATCTTTGAAAAGTATCCGTCTGCACCGTCTGGAAATATTGGGACTCCCTCGAATATTTGTCTTTTGTTGTCTGGCATTGATGAATCTTTTAAGTTGATTGCAATTCTTTCAACGGATATCGAAGGCCTACCACAACTTGCACCTGTCATCAAAATGTAATTGTAATAATTCTGTTCCATTTTTTCATACACGATTTTGTAGCATTCATCGAATACTACAGGAAGTACTATTTTATCGACTCCCTGAAAATCCCTCAATGCTTTTATCGTTTTCTCTGAGGAGTTTTCTTCTCTTCCTCCAAAAGGTTCAAAGGCCGTGATGAGAATTCTCATCTAAATAGCACCCCCACATATTTTACTACTACGGTAGATGCCTTTGGTCTAACTGCTTTTTCTGTAATAAAACTTGCTTTTTCTCGGAGTTCTTCTTCTTTTTCTTTTAATTTTTCTTCCATTTCTTCTTTTAGATCGTTAAGTTTTTGCTGTGCTTTTTCTAAATCTTCTTTTGCTTTGTCAATTTTTAATTGTGCACGTTTCCTTCTTGTTGTTGTTCTGGCTGCTCTACTGATGCTTCCTTTTATACTTCGTCCCATAAGTGCGGAAAGCACACCAGCCCCAATATCTATTCCTGTTTGCTGTGTAATTGCCCTGAGTGATGCCTCTGCGTCTTCAAGACGATTCTTTGCGGTTTGTATTTTGTTCTCTGCTCTCTCAATTTTTGTCTCGTATTTTTCCTTTATCCTGTCAAGTTCTGTTTCAACAACTTCCTTTAAGCGTTCATTGAGCCTATTTACAAAATCTTCTTTACTTTCTCCATTTTTACTGTATTCTTTAAAAAATGGACTATAAAAGAGTTTTATTTCGCTGCTCTTAACGTATCGCTTAAATGTATTTTTAAATTTTGTGTAAGATTGTTTTTTAAGCAGGTAATCTGGAATATCTCCAAATGTGGCGTTTTGAGGATGTGATGAATCTGCAACTGGTGGTTTATCAAGTTCTTCAATGGAATTTTCTATGTCGAGAATGTTATTGCCTGCTTTTGCCGTGAGTCTGAATGTTTTTTCGAGGTAAAGATTTGCTTTGTCGTTCTGGTATAGAGATTCAACTTCACCATAAATGTATGGAATATACGGGCCTTCTCCATGATTTTTTTCAAAAAGTACAGGCACACCTTCGGGAAAATCTGGTAAATACTGCTTTTTGCTTTCCTTTTTTACTAAAGGCTCTTCTTTAACTGCTTCTGATTTTTTGCTTGCCATAAGTTTTTCTATTTGGAGTTTTGTAAGCGGACCTCGTAAATAGTTCATAGCCCATCGCGAGTTCACGAGTACGGGTGCGTCGGAATGGACATCGTGTAAAAGGAAAACCCTTGGTTTAAGTGTTCCAAGTATTTTGTCGAAGTATTTTCTGTCAAGAGCTATGCCGTTTTCCTGTAGAGTGCCCTCTAATCCAGATAAAACTCTGTCTTTGTCGTTTTCCTGTTGAAGTTTTCCTATGAGCCATGTACCTGCATTTGTAAGTCCTTTGTAATCAATGTCAACAGGGTTTTGTGTTGCAAGTATTATGGAAACACCAAATGCTCTTGCTTGTTTCATAAGGGTGAGAAGCGCATGCTTTGATGGAGGATCTTTTGGGTATGGAGGAAAGTAGCCAAATATTTCATCAAAATAGAGAATTACCTGCGGAGTGTCAGTTCCTGGCTGCATTCTCATCCAGGAGAGAAGTTCCTGCAAGAATAGAGTTACAAAAAACATTCTTTCGCTTTCTGAGAGGTGTGCAATATAAAAGATTGAAACTCCCGGCTTTTCCCCGCTTTTGATGAAATAATCTATGTTAAGTGGTGCTCCGCTCATCCAGGTTTGGAAAGAAGGGGAAGCAATGAGCGAGTTTATCTGCATTGCAAGTTCCAGTCTATCTTTTTTTGGAAAAAACGAATCCACAGGAAACACACCCAATTTTTTAAACGGAGGTTTTTGAATTCTCATAATGAGGTCTTCAATTGATATATCTTCTCCCTTTTGCCATGCATTACTTATAATTGTTGATATTAAAATATGTTCCCTGCTCTTTATTGGATCTGCGTGAATCCCGATAAGCCCTAAAATTGCCGTTGTGATGCCTTTTACCTTTTCTCCAACTTCCTCTTCGTCAAGGTTCCCTTCCGGTTTTTTGAATCCTTGCAATACGCTTACTGGAATGCCGCTTGTTGAACCAGGAGTAAATATTCTATAATCCGCTGCATTTTTCAGTTTTTGTAATCTGTTCGGGCCTATGTCCCAACTTGCAAGTCCCTTGCGCCATTTTTCAGCAACATTTTCTGCGTACATATCCACACTCATTCCTTTTCTTTCTGCTTCATCTTTGTCAATCCAGGGCTTAAATTCTTCTGCACTCAAAGATGGAAAGGTGAGCAATAAATTTGTTAAATCTCCTTTTGGGTCAATTGCAAGTACAGGTATCCCGTCAAGGATTGCCTCTTCAAGCGTTACAATAGCCATTCCTGTTTTTCCAGAGCCGGTCATTCCCACAATCACTTCATGTGTGGATAGATCCTTTGTTTTGTAGAAATATTTCTCTTTTAGTTGTCCAGTTTTTGGGTCAACTATTTTCCCTATGTAAAGGTCTTTTTTCGTATCCATGCTGCACTCCTTTTTATTATTAATTTCTTTTATTATATTCAATCAATTGCAAATGCAAAAAGAAAATTCTAATTCTTAAAATAATTCGATAAATTTAGCTCGGTGAAAATATGTATTATTCAGTGATTTGGAGATTTTAACGATTTTATTTATCATGAATGAACGCAGTTTATAGCAAAAAGGAAGGAGAGTGTATGCCTATAAGGAATAATTTTCGAGTGCAAAAATACATTTATTATACAATTTTACTACTAATAGTTTTTATTGTTATTATTTCTATCGTGTATAGTGCGTTTTTTAGTGTGGGAAGTGGTTTTTTGAAAGCTGATGAACACACAATTGATTCACCCGCTTTTGCTTATGTAGAAAAAGTATATGTAAGCCCTGGAGATTCTGTTTACAAAGGAGAAGATGTTGTGCGTCTTAAAAATGTTGAAAACTCCTCCTATGTTTATGTAAAATCCGATTCTTCAGGTATGATTACTGATAAATTTGTAAATGCTGGGGAAATTGTGACTCGTGGGGAGAGAATGCTTGCACTTGAAAAGGAAGATTATTATTTATTAACCTTTTTCAAGGAAAGTGATCTAAAATATTTACTAAAAGGTTTTCAAGTGAAAATTGTCTTCAAAGATGGGGGAGAGTTTCAGGGGTACATTGAAAAAATACTACCAATTGTATATCCTGTAAACAAGCCGGACAAATATTACGAATCTGATAGAAGGTTTGTTTCTGTTATTGTTAAAATTCCAAACTTTCACAGAGGGAATCTACCCTATAATGCTTATGCGAAAGTTTACGTAAATAAAGTAGAGGTGTTTTTATGGAAAAGAAAAAACCATTAAATTCGCTATTGCTTTCTGAAACAGCAGATATTCCTTCCAGTGTTTCTGAATGCATAAATAAAACTGATGTGCATTTTTACCTTACGAATTATACTGATAGAGTTGATTTACCTAAGGATGTTGATCTAATAGTTGTTTTTGGAGAAGATGATCTTGTTAAACCTCTTCACTCCTTGAGGCTGAAACTTCAGGAACCACTTATTCCTGTCGTGTGGTTTCACAGAAAGGAAAATAAAGTTATTCGAGAAGTTGCCGATTTTTCAGTATGCGTTGAAAAAGAACATCCTGATCCAGAGGTAATTTTAAATGGTGCAAAGAAAATACTTAGAATATTAAGAGTTTTCCAACCTCTTGATAAATATCAAACTCCGCTTGCGATTGATAAGGTGAGAGTCCTTAGATATATGGTTTCAAGAGAAAAGGAAACTCTAACTCCTTTTCCAGCGGAACACTTTAAATACGGTTTTGACTATCCTTCTGTTCTTACTGTAATTGAATCAGAACCCTTTGAGCTTCTGCCTAAAATGGCTGTTGACGAACTTTTGGATAGGAATTTTTATGACACAGTAAATCTTTGTCCAAATTGCAAGTCCTCGCATATTAATTTGAAAGAAGTGTGTCCTGAATGCAAATCTTCTAATCTTCGTGTTGAAGATTACATACATCATTTTAGATGTGGGTACCTTGCACCTGAAAGTGATTTTAGAGAGGAAGATACTGATAAACTTGTTTGTCCGAAGTGTGGTCGTGAGTTGCGGCACATAGGTGTTGATTATGATAAACCATCTCGGGCTTTTATCTGTAATGAATGTGGAAAGATTTTTGAAGATCCCGAAAAGGTGTTTTTTTGTTTTAACTGTGGAGAGACTTTCCGTACTGATGAGGTTAAAAAATTTACTGTTTGGAATTTTATAATTACCAGATATGGCAGAGATGTTGCATTTAGCGGGTCTCTCTCTAATGTGTATATGAGAAGTATTTTAGAAGGTGACTCAAGAATTTTGCCGTTCAGTATGTTTAAGATGATGCTTGAATTAGAAAGAAAAAGGAGTTTACGGTATGGTTCTAAATCGTGTTTGCTTGATCTGGATTTAAGTTCTGAGAAAATACCTCCTGCTGTGCTGTATGAAATGATAAGAGATGTGATGAATTTATTAAAACTAAATTTAAGAGAAACTGATATTATAACCGTTTCTAATGGCCATATTTTGATTCTTTTGTTTGGGACACCGTGTAAAGGAGTATCGTCTCTTATGGAAAGGATAAAGAAAAAACTCGGGATATTTACCGTTATAAAAAATGGAATTGCTGAGGTAAAGTTTACTTTTGCAGAGGTAAAATAGATGTTGTATTCTTTTTTATCGCATCTTTTGTTTTTTAAAGAAGAAGTTATTAGTTTTATTTTTGCAGGGAGTTTTAAACATTTTATTAACCTATTCTGGTTCTTTGTTATATTCGATCTTCCTCGTTATCTGTTGATAGATTTTTTTGCATTGATTCTCATGTTATTAAAGCCTGGAAAGAGAGATAGAGAACTCTTTATGCAGAAATTGATGAGAGAACAGCCCCTCGTATCTATTTTAATACCGGGGAGAAATGAAGGCGCCACTATTGAGAGGTGTGTGAGATCCCTTAGAGAGCAGACTTATAAGAATATTGAAGTTGTTGTGGTTGATGATGGCTCAGACGATGATATGGAAAAAGTTTGCAAGCGTCTTGTGAAGGAGGGGTACATAGATGTGTTTGTAAGAAATTCTGTAAGAGGGGGCAAAGCATCTGCTGCAAACCTTGCTTTTAGAAGAAGTAGTGGTAAATACATAATTCATATGGATGCAGATTCTTCACTTGATAGAGATGCAGTTATAAAAATTCTTTCCTATTTTTATGACAAGAAATATGGTGCTGTAGCTGGCAATGTAAAGGTTAGGGAGCCCTATGTAAATCTTGTGACTGCCTGTCAGGCAATAGAATATATAAAAACAATAAGTGTGGGTCGACTTGTTACATCTCATTTTGGAATATTGAGAATAGTCTCTGGTGCTTTTGGAGCGTTTCGGAGGGAAGTGCTCGAAGAAGTTGGAGGTTGGGATATAGGTCCTGGACTTGATGGAGATATTACGGTGAAAATTATGAAAACAAAAAGAAGGATAGTATTCGCTCCCGATTCGGTATGTTTAACAAATGTCCCTAAAAGTCTAACTGCCCTGATGAAGCAAAGGTTGAGATGGAATAGAAGTCTTATCCGAATGCGATTAAGAAAACACTTAGATATACCTTTCCCGGGCAACTATTTCAACATGTTTCTTGTGCTTTCATGGTTTGATAATATATTTTTTAATATGGTACTTGCTTTTAACTGGCTTTTTTACCACATTTATCTTATGGGACATTATTTTTCAAAAATTGGAGTGATATTAGCTGCTAATCTTGTTTTGTATGCTTTAAGTAATTATTTACAACTTTTGATTGGGTGGCTTATCTCTGAAAGGAAGTCTGAAGAAGCGGGACTCTTTTTATATGCCCCGCTGATGAGTATTTACGTAGGTTATTTTATACGGCCTATAAGAATAATCGCTTACCTTGAAGAACTTTTTTTAAAAGCTTCCTACAAGGATCCATGGAATCCTCGCAAGGTTTCAGATATTGCAAGAAGGGTTGGTATGTAATCATAAAATTTTACCTAAAAGGTCGAGGTGTTGCAGAATGAGTCGCGTTATTAAGAAGTGCTTTCTGACATATTCTGTTCCGTTTTCTCCGAGTTTTTTTGCAAGTTCAGGGTTGTTTAAAATTTCAATGATCTTTTTTGCAAATCCATCGTAATCGTATGGATCTAACAGGAAACCATTCCAACCATCTTTAATCTGAAGTGTAATCCCTCCAACTCTTGATGCAACTACTGGTGTTCCTTTCCAGAGTGCTTCTGTTACAGTGAGTCCAAATCCTTCTCTTGTGGATTTTTGAATGATTACAGATGAAACTCTTTGCAATACATTCACCAGCACATTGTTCTCGCTTGTTATTAGTATTATATCTCCGTTTTCTATTAGTTTTTTTGCTTTTTTCTTTACTTCTTCGTATATCTTATAACCTTCTGGATCGTCAGATGCCATACTTCCACATAGGACAAGCCTTACATCTTTTACTTCTTTAACTTTTTTGAAAACTTCTATGACACCAAGAGGATCTTTCCATGGGTCAAACCGTGATATTTGTGTTATGATAGGTTTATCCATTGGAATATTGAACTTCGCGAGGAACTTATTGATTGTGTTTTCATCAAGTGGCATATTTTTGGGGGTAAGTGGATCAATCGCTGGTGGTATAACAACCTGTTCCACTGGTAAGTCTTTCCTCCTGTATCGTTCCATAGAAACAATAACGGCGTCGTATCTCAGTATAAAGGATTTGAGGTAATCCCAAATCTTTGGATTAGGTGCAGTGAGGTCTATATGGCATCTCCATATCCATGGTTGTCTCTTTTTGTAGAATGTGATGAGTGGTAGAGGCTGTGGGTCATGGATCATCACTGCATCGTGCATAATGTGGGTGTATATAGCGAAGTTTCCATTTGTTTCTGTGTAAAGTTTTTTCTTTAGTTCTGTAAGGTTTATGTCAGCACCTTGAAGAGCGTTGTGAAACTTTTTTGTTACTGTGAAAAAGTCTGGATTTCCATGCAGGATTCTCCACTCTGCATCAATTCCTGTATTATTCATTAAGGGTACAAGAGAAGAAAGCATTTCTGCAACTCCTCCTCCCTGGTATGTGGAATTGATGTTCAGAATGTATTTTCCATAAAGTTTTCTTGCCTTTTTGTATATTTCTGCAATCACTTCATCTCCAACTACCTTTCTGTATGATTCTGGATCATATCGCATATTTTTCACCTCCTTTGCTATTATACCACTTTTTGCCAGTGATTAGAATTTTTTGATTGCAGTTTTTTTGTTATAATTTCTTTGTTAAGATATGATAGGAGGCGATGAAATGGATTTGAAAAAGTATATCAGGAATATTCCGGATTTTCCGCAGAAGGGAATTCTGTTCAGGGATATTACACCTTTGCTTGCGGACGGTGAAGCATTCAAGTTTGCAGTAAAAGAACTTGCGAACCACTTCAAAGATAAAGGGATTCAAAAAGTTGCAGGTGTTGAAGCACGTGGGTTTATCATCGGAGCACCTGTTGCTGCTGAACTTGGTGTTGGTTTTGTGCCTATTAGAAAACCGGGTAAACTTCCGTTTGAAACAGTGAGAAAAGAATATCAACTTGAATATGGAATGTCTATATTGGAAGTGCATAAAGACGCTGTGAAAAAAGGCGAAAAGATTTTAATGATAGACGATTTACTTGCAACAGGCGGCACTGCGAAGGCTGCATCAGAACTTATAGAGAGTCTTGGTGGAGAAATTGCTGGTTGGGGTTTTGTGATTGTTCTTAAAAGTTTGAAAGGAGAGGAGAAGTTAAAGAACTACGAAGTGTTCTCTTTGATAGACTTCGACTGATTTGGAAGAAAAAAGACTTTTTAAAGAGTTAATGCGGAAAATCTCCTCTGTTTTATCTGCGGAGGAGATTTCTTTGATTAAAGATGCATATCTTTTTGCAAAAGAGGCTCACAAGAATCAAAAAAGGGAGAGTGGTGAGCCATACATTATTCATCCTTTAAACGTTGCATTGATTTTATCTGATTTCAACGTTGATAAGGAAACCTACATTGCTGCTTTTCTGCATGATGTTCTTGAAGATACAGAAGTAACAGCGGATCAAGTAAAAGAAAAGTTTGGCGAAAATGTGCTTTTCCTTGTTCAAGGTGTTACCAAATTGAAACACATTAAAAATGTTTCCACTGAAGAAGCAAAACTCGAAAACTTACGGCGAATGCTTCTTGCGATGGCATCAGACGTGCGTGTTGTTCTAATAAAACTTGCTGATAGGCTACACAATATGAGAACACTTGGTTTTTTCCCACCTGACAAACAGAAACGCATAGCAAAAGAAACGATGGATATTTATGTCCCTCTTGCTCACAGGCTTGGTATATATACTATTAAGTGGGAGTTGGAGGATCTGAGTTTCAGGTATATTGACCCAGACAATTATTACGAACTTGCAAAAAAAGTCTCAAAAAAGAGAAAAGAAAGAGAGGCATTTATTCAAAAGGTAATAAAAGAACTCGAAAACCTTATGGCAGAAAATGGAATAAAGGCGGAGATCTCAGGTCGTCCGAAGAACCTTTATAGTATTTACAGGAAAATGGTTCGTGATAATAAAACTTTCGAAGAAATATACGATCTTACGGCACTTCGAATCATAGTGCTGGACATTCCAACTTGTTATCAAGTGCTTGGTATTGTGAATAACTACTATACTCCAGTTCCAGGAAGGATTAAAGATTACATTGCAATGCCTAAACCGAATGGTTATCAATCACTTCATACAACGGTAATTACGAAAGACGGTGAGCCGATGGAGATTCAGATAAGAACCCGTGCCATGCACAAACATGATGAAATAGGAATTGCTGCGCACTGGAAGTACAAAGAAGGGGTTCAACTCGATGAAAAGTATGAAAAGAAACTTGTTTGGCTCAGGCAACTTCTTGAATGGCAGAAAGAGATGCGTTCCACAAAGGAGTTTGTTGAAAGAGTTAAGCAAGATCTTTTTAGCGAAGAAGTGCTTGTTTTCACTCCTAAAGGGGAAGTTATTGCACTTCCCGAAGAGGCAACTCCTGTAGATTTCGCATATAGAATTCATACAGAAGTTGGAAATAGGTGTATAGGTGCGCGTGTTAACGGAAGAATAGTGCCGCTTGATACGAAACTTAAAACCGGTGATAGAGTTGAAATAATAACTTCAAAAACGGAAAAAGGGCCCAGTCCTGACTGGCTTAAATTTGTAAAGACGGCGTCGGCGCGTTCCAAGATAAAGGCATGGCTGAGAAAAAAGGAAAGAGAGTTGCTTGAAGAAGGAGAAAGTGCAAGAAAGGAGAAGGAGGAAAAACAGGAACAAAAAACCAGGCAATTGATTCACACTGTACAGAAGAAGCCACCCAAAAAGGAAGAGTTTGGATTTTTCCCCGTTGTTCCCGGTGTGAGAGGGATAAAGATTTCATTTGCAGGGTGCTGCAATCCAGAGTATCCTGATAAAATTGTAGGGTATGTAACCCGTGGTAGAGGGATAAAAATTCATAAAGAAAATTGTCCTAACATAAAGGCAATTGTAGAGCGCGGTGGAAAAGTGCTTCCTGCAGTGTGGAGAAAGAAGAAAAACGGCCTTCTCAGGGTATTTTTCAGAATTACTGCCTGGAATGTTCCCGGGCTCCTTTATAAAATTTCTGGCATATTTGCTGAAAGAGAGATTAACCTTGAAACGTTCCATACTTCTGAAAGGAAGGATAAGAAAAAGCACGGATATGTTCAGGTTTACATAAGATTTTCTGTTTCTGTACCCAGGCCTTCTGAACTTACGCAAATATTAAAGGAGATCCGGCTCATACCTGATATTATAAAAATAAGGTACAGTAAGAGGTGGGATTATGAGGATAGTGATTCAGAGAGTAAAACAGGCAAAGGTTGACATCGGCGGTAAAACGCATGCCGAAATAGGAAAGGGCATTCTTGTGCTTCTGGGAGTAGAGAAAGGAGATATTGAAGATAAAGCAGATTGGCTTGCCAGAAAAATATGCAACTTTAGAATTTTTTCCGATGAGAATGAAAAAATGAACCTTTCTGTGAAAGATGTAAAAGGTGAAATTCTCGTTGTTTCTCAATTCACCCTTGCCTCACACATAAAAAAGGGAAACAGACCATCTTTTTCCAACGCTGCACCTGAAAGCGAAGCAGTGCCTATTTATGAACGGTTTATTCAAATCGTGAAGAGCGAAGGTGTTCCTGTGAAAACAGGTGTATTTGGTGCAGATATGGAGGTATTTCTTATAAACGATGGGCCTGTTACGTTTATTCTTGAAAAGTAATATAATATGTTAAAAATGGAGGTGTGTTGTGGAAGAAAGAAAAAGGGAGATCTTTGTTGGATATCGTAGAGTTATAGGTATTACTGATATTCAAGGAATAGTGGATTATATAAAAGAAGGGGAGGCATTTAAGAAAGTTTACCTTGTTGCAACTCATCCACTTGCGGGTCCTGTTGCTGAGTATCTCGAAAAGAACTTAAAACCGCTTGTTGCAGTTGAGTTTTTGCTTACTGACAACTTTGACAGAACGATAGACGAAATAAAAGAACATCACAAAGATGAAGAGGTATGGGTAACGAGCCTCAATGATTTTGGGGATAGAGCGCTTTCATTCGATCCTGACTAAACCATGCCACACTTTGGAACAGTTCACCTAAAACTTTATATTTTATTACTCCAATCACTTTCTCTTATAATAACAGTTGCATTTTTTCTTGCTCAAACTCCGATAACGAGAATTTTATTCAACATTGAAAAATCGTTCAGAAAGCAGATTTACCTGGGAATATTTTTTGGAATAGTCTCAATTGCTGGAACGTATCTTGGTGAACCTGTTGGAGGGGCTATTGCAAATATCAGAGATATTGGTGCAATTAGCGGAGGTTTATTCGGTGGTCCACTTGTTGGTTTAATTGCAGGACTCATAGGTGGAATCCATAGATACACACTTGGGGGATTTACTGCTCTTCCTTGTATGCTTGCTACCATAACAAATGGTTTTATTGCTGGACTACTTTACAGATATAGAAGTGAAGAGGTTTTTAGTCCATTTAAAGGAATGCTGTTTGCACTTGCGGCAGAATCTTACCATATGCTTCTTGTTTTAGCACTTGCAAAACCCTATGAAAGGGCACTTGCGCTTATCAACATAATAAGCGGTCCGATGATCCTTATAAATGCAATTGGAGTTGGGCTTTTTTTACTTGTGATAAAGGCTTCTTACAAGGAAAAGGAGTTTCTTTCTGCGCTTACTGCGGAAAAAGTTCTGGAAATTACTGAGAAGACACTTCCTATTTTAAGTAAAGGGCTTACGTATGAGACTGCCGGGATTACAGCAAAGATCATTTTAAAAAATGCAAATCTTGATGCAGTTGGAATTACTGACACACAGAAGATCCTTGCATTTTGCGGTGCAGGTGAGGATCACCATAAACCGGGCGGTTCGTTCCGCACTGCAGCGACGAGAGAAGCGATAGAAAAAGGCGAAATAGTGATGATGTATACGAAAGAACAGATCGGATGCTCTGAAAAGAAATGTCCTCTTGAATCAGGAATTGTAGTTCCAATGAAATCCTCTGATGGAGAAGTGTTTGGTGTGCTAAAACTTTACAGGACAAAACCTTACTCTATGAGTTTACTTGATATGGAGATTGCGAAAGGACTTGCTGATATTCTTTCCGTTCAGATTCAACTCAATCGAATTGAAAAAGAGAAAAAACTTAGAATGGTATCTCAGCTTAGAGCATTACAGGCACGAATAAATCCACATTTTTTGTTTAATGCTCTGAATACGATCCGTTATATGGTGCGTAAAAATCCGGAGGAAGGGTACAATTTGCTGTTTCAATTGAGCGTGATTTTGCGGGAAACTCTTGAGAGAAATGAAAATTTTGTCAAATTAAAAGAAGAGATAAATTTTATAAATGCGTATCTTTCTATTGAAAAGGCACGATTTGGTGAAAGACTTGAAGTTGAATTTGATGTTGACAAAGAAGTTGAGAACATTGATATCCCCTCTCTTATACTGCAACCAATTGTTGAAAATTCCGTAAAACATGGTTTTTCTCCGGGCGTTAAAAAATTAAAAATCAAAGTTTCTGCCTATACACGTTTTGGTGTTTTGTATTTGAGTGTTTCTGATACTGGAAAAGGTATGGGGAAAGAGAAAGTTGCGGAGATTTTGAATTCAGGCGAATCCGTGCGTTCCATAGGAATTCACAATGTTAGTGAAAGGTTAAAAAACTTGTATGGGGATAAATTTCAGTTTAAAATAACGAGCAAACCTGGAAAAGGAACGAAAGTCCTCATAGGGATTCCGTATGAGGGGGTGAGAAAATGGTTATTAGAGCGATTATCGTTGACGACGAAAAACCGGCAAGAGAAGAAGTAAACTATCTGCTGTCGCATTTCAATGAATTTGAGGTGGTTGGAAGTTATGGGAATGCATTTGATGCATTAAATGCGATCCTCACCAAACAGCCTGATGTCGTGTTTTTTGATGTTGATATGCCTGGATTTTCTGGAATTCAACTTGCGGAATCCCTTAAAAACACTGAGAATGCTCCGCTTGTTGTATTTATAACTGCTTATTCAGAATATGCTGTTAAGGCGTTTGAATTGAATGCTGCAGATTATCTTGTAAAACCAATAGATCCCAGGCGATTTGCTGAAATGATAGGAAAAGTAAAGGAGAAAGTGGGAAGCAAGAAATCTTCAGGACTTGACTTTGTGATAGGAGAAAAAGAGAGCAGTTTGTTTCTTTTAAAACCGAGTTGTATTGTTTACTTTTATATAAAAAACGAAAAGGTTTATGCGAAAACAAAAAAGGGTGATATGTATTGCAAAGGTTTGACGCTTCAATCCGCTGAAAAAAAATTGAAAGAAAAAAACTTCTTCAGGATTCACAAAGGATACCTTGTGAACGTTTCAGAAATCCAGAAGGTGATTCCCTGGTTTAAAGGGAAATATCTTATAGAAATGTCCGACGGTTCTAAACTTCCACTTTCACCTCACAGACAAAAAGAGTTCAGGGAAAAATTCCTCTCACTTTAACCTGCTAAATTTTTACTTTTAGCAGAATAATTTCTACGTTTACCGCAAAATTCTTGATTTTGGTGTATGTGGCTTATTATAATTCTCGTAGGAGAGTGTGTAAATTTATGGTAAAAGAGGAAAGAATTAAAAAAAGCGATTATGTGATTTTTCTTAATGAAACTGAGGATAAACTTCAGGCATATTACGATGTAGCCCGCGATTTTCCCGTGGGTAGTGAAACTTTTGATCTTTATGCTGAATACAAAGAATCCGTTGAAGACTATTTTATAATGTCAATGCTTAAAGTTTATATGTATCATGTGTTTGCTCACATTCTCTTTAAAAAGGAAGAGCAACTCACTCCAGACTCTGTAAATAAATGGTTTGAATGGATGAAAACAGAGGGCAAAAAACATCTTCTAAAAATTCCTCAAGATCATTATCTTACTGTACTTGCCCTTGTTCTTATAGCCCCGGAAATAAATGAAGACACAGCAAAAGCGTTTGAAAAATCGTTCTTAACAAAATCCATTACTTTTAGATTACGCGGTTCTTATGATGTTGCGGTGTTGGGGTTTGATTGGAATAGCAAAAAAGTTTATTATCCGAAGGGAGCGGAGGAAATTGCACACTCCGTTTTTCCTGAATATGTAAAAATAGAAAGAGCATCAAGGAAAAGGAGGTGATTTTTTGTACAAAAGCCGTTTGAAAAGTGCAGTACAAAATTTCAAAGGAGGTGAAGTATGTTAGCATTACTATTTATCATTGCAGCAGTTATTTTTACGATTGCTTATTTTACGTATGGAAATTTCCTTTCCAAAAAGGTTTACAATCTCGATGACAATAATCCCACTCCTGCTCATACAATGACAGATGGAGTGGATTATGTACCAGCACCTGCACCGGTGCTTTTGGGACACCACTTCTCTTCCATTGCGGGCGCAGGCCCCATCGTAGGACCTATTGCTGCAACAATGGCGTGGGGTTGGCTTCCTGCTTATCTCTGGATTGTGGTGGGAAGTATTTTCATTGGTGGCGTGCATGATATGAGTGCACTTGTTGCATCAATAAGACATAAAGCACGTTCCATTGCAGAACTTGGTTCTGACTATATTACTCCAAGGGCAGGCTGGTTGTTCAGATTGTTTATCTGGCTTGCACTTGTTTACGTTGTCGCTGTGTTTATTAACGTTGCACAACTTACATTCAATGCAAAAGGTGTCGGTGGAGGAGTTGCAACTTCTGCAATTATTTACATATTCCTTGCCCTGATCTTTGGTGTTCTTCTCTATAGAATGAAATCCAATCTTGGTGTGATCACTGCAATATTTGTTGCACTCGTATATTTCAGTGTATGGCTTGGCCAGAAAATGCCGCTTAACCTTTCACCTGTTGCATGGGATTGGATTCTTCTCACATACGTGTTTATTGCCTCGGTAACACCTGTTTGGATTCTTCTTCAGCCAAGAGATTACCTTTCCAGTTTCCTTCTTTATGGTGCAGTACTTGGTGGAGGTCTTGGTATTCTCATAGGTGGTGCAAGGCTTCCTATGAACACACCTGCTTATCTTGGCTATAATTCTCAACTTGGTCCAATGATTCCTCTTCTGTTTGTTGTAATTGCATGCGGTTCAATTTCTGGTTTCCACTCGCTTGTGGGTTCAGGAACTACCTCCAAGCAACTTAACAAAGAAACGGATGCACAGAAAGTTGGATATGCAGCAATGCTTCTTGAAGGAATGGTTGCTGTTATAGCAATGTCAACCGTTGTAATTCTTACGAAGGCTGGAAGATCAGCACTTGGAAACAATGCTATTGCAATTTATGGCCACGGCCTTGGTAATTTCCTTAAGATGTTTGGAATTCCATTAGGAATTGGAACTGCATTTGGTATGCTTGCTGTTTCTTCATTTGTTCTTACATCAACTGATACAGCAACGAGGCTTTCCAGATATGTCCTTTCTGAATTCACGGGCATTAAGAATAGATACCTTGCAACAGTTATCACATTAATTCTTCCTGCAATCCTTGTATTTATGAAGTATCATGATCCGAAGAGCGGAAAGGTTCTTCCTGTTTGGAAGGCACTCTGGCCTGTATTTGGTGCAACAAACCAACTTATTGCAGCACTCGTTCTGTTTGTTGTGATGGTCTGGCTTATGAAGACTGGACGTGGAAAATATGCAGCAGCAGCCGGTGTACCTGCTGTGTTCATGGCAATTATTACTCTCTGGGCACTTGTTGCTCTTACGATTAAATGGGGTCTTGGCTCAATCATTGGTTGGGCAGCACTTGTTGAAATTGTCCTTGCCGTTTGGATATTCATAGAGGGTATAATTTCTGTTGCAAATCTTAGCAAAGAAAAAGCAGCGAACAAAGCGTAAAAACTTTTTTTAAGACTTTTTAAAAAGGGGGCTGTAAAGCCCCCTTTAGCAGTATATAATGAATAGGAGAGATAATAATGGAGAACAAGTTGAAAAGTTTTTGGAACAGTTTGAAACTCTTTTTTAAAGGAGCCGTAGTTGATACGTCTCACGAAGTCATTGAGGCAGCCGCCAATATGGCGAAGGATAATTTTATGATCGTTATTTTTAGCGATTTCCTGGGAATTCCCAATCCGCTTTCTTACTACACAATAGAACTGATTCCTTATTTTGGGAACGATCTTCCGGGCTGGGAGTTGAGAATGAGCGATAGAAAAAGCGTGCTTGCAAAGGCAATGGGAGAGATAGGAGAGCCATGATGAAAGAAAATAGAATATTTTTTGACAGAAAATTTGTTTTTCTTTCAGGAAAGGGTGGTGTTGGAAAAACCACAACAAGTTCGTCCATTGCATTGGGATTAAGCAAAAAAGGACATAAAACTCTACTTATATCAACTGATCCTGCCCATTCAATTGGGCATATTTTTGAAAAGGAAATTGGAGACAGGGAAAGAAAAATTCGTGAGAATTTGTACGGAATTGAGATTAATGTTCGAGAGGAATCCAGAAGATACATAGATGGTATATTAAAGCAGGCAAGAGAGATTTTAAGCCCGGTAATTTTAGAAGAGGTAAAAGATCAAATTGAACTTGCCTATCATTCTCCCGGTGCTGAGGAACTTGCACTTTTTGATATTATAAGCAGGTTTTTTGCAATGGAGGAAAAATACGATAACTTTGTTTTTGATACAGCACCCTCTGGATACACATTGAGGCTTTTAGCCTTGCCAAAAGCGTTGAATAACTGGATTAACCGCTTGATAAAGACAAGAATTAATTCAATGAAAGTAGAGTATTATGCAACAAGGAATCCAGACAAAAACCTTAAACAGAAGTTAGAGGAAGATCCTGTTTTGAAAATTTTGAATAAGAGAAAAGAACAATTTGAAAGAGCGAGGAGCATTCTTTTGAATAATAGTAAAAGTTTATTTATGTTTGTTTTAAATCCTGAGAGACTTCCCATAGAAATTACAAGAGATTCTATAAAAGAACTTGAAGAAAACAAAATAAAAATTGAGGCTTTGATTGTGAATAAGATTTCTTCGGATTCATCACCGAGATCAAAGAAGGAGGCAGAATACATAGAGGAAATAGAAAAAGAATTTGCTCCAAGAAGAATTTTTAAACTTCCCTTGCTCCCGGAGGAAGTACACGGAATGGAAAGCATAGAAAAAATTTCAGATATTCTGTTTTCGCAGGATGGCTAACGCTTTTTAAAGTAACGAGAAACGTATTTTTCGTATGCCCTGGGCCATTCTCGTTTGAAAGATTTAATGCCGAGGATTTCCAGCATTATTACAAAGATTATAGTGGCAACTAATAATGCTTTATCGTGTGTCATTGAATATGTAAAGAGTGGGAAGAAGGGAAACATCACTGCGAGGCTCACCACTTGTGAATGGGTTATAATTAGTGAAATTCCCCAGGGTATTGCGAGCAGGAAAATTAAAATAAACATTTTCCATCTCAATGCGATGAACAGTATAAAGAGAAAAGAGCCCAATGTTGTTGCAGCACCTCTTCCTCCTTTGAAACCCAGGAAGGGTGAAAACACATGTCCTAAAACGGCGAAGATTGCACAATAGGAAAGTATTGCAGGTGAGAAGTGGAATAGTGCATAAATAATCCACATTGCAAAGAAGCCTTTTCCCATATCTCCTAACAGTGCGACAAGACCGGCGCGCCAGCTGATCAAATGGAACACGTTGCCTGCACCGGGATTGTGGCTTCCATGTTCCCTTATATCTATATGTCTCGTTATTTTACCTACAATGTAGGCAAATGGAATTGAGCCCAGGAAAAATGCAATAAGTATCGATATTAAGCATTTCATATTCTTATTATATAAGTTTTTTATTTTTTCACAAAAAATTATAATTATATGAGATGGACGAAGAAAATTTAATAGAAAGACTCAAAAGAAACGATGAAAGGGCTCAGGAAGAATTTATTAAAAAGTATTCCGGCTTTCTATTTAATGTTGCCTTGCAGATTTTAAGAAGAAGAGATGTTGCAGAAGATGTAGCGGAGGATACGCTACTTATTGGGTTGCAAAAGATAAAAGATTTTAAAGGGAGATCAAAACTTTCCACATGGTTATACCGAATTGCAGTGAACAGAGCAAAGCAGGTAATTCTAAAAGAGGCAAGGGAAGATTCTTTAAAAGGAAAACTTGTTTTAATGTCGCAGCAGACGAGTTTTGTTCCTGAGGAATACAGGAAGGACGCTAAAAAAGAAATTATATGGCGTGGTATGGATCTCTTAAAAGACAGAGAAAGAGAAATAATAACGCTTGTTGATATTTACGGTTTGAAGTATGAAGAAGTGGCAGAGATTTTAGGTATTCCAATTGGAACTGTTCGTTCCAGAATTTCGCGTGCAAGAGAGCGTTTAAAAGAAATAATAGAAGAAAGGAACTTTTTTGACACGGAGATATCTAACAAATGAATATGAAAAAAATAGAAGAACTTATTGAAAGGAATGTTTCAAGAGAAGAAGCAAAAAAACTTCTCACAGAAAAAGAGTTTAAGGAGTTTGAAAAACTTCTGTATATGAAATCTGTACTGTCAGAAATGCAGGTTAAACCGCCAACCGATATGGAAAAGCGTGTTTTAAGCAAACTTGCAAAAAAAGAGAAGACAGAAAGGCGATTTTTTGGAAAGAAGTTTAATCTTGTGTTTGCGTTTATAATTATTGCAGTTTTTGTAGGAGTGTTGATTACGCGAGGTTTCATTCCTTCGCTTTCCCCTGTTAACCCTCAAACCCAAAATAGGGCGATTGCACCTCCTTCTGGTAGTTCGGGGAATGCAGGAGGTATTTCTTCTCAGAACAAAAAAGGATTGCAAATGTCTTCTCCCATTGCGCCTGATTATCTGATAAAGGTTGTTGTGAGCACAGAAACAGATGCTCAAAAAGTGCGCTCTGTTATAAGGAATTATTGTAAAAAAGCACTTCCTAATGGAATTTGTGAAATTGAAAGCGAGAATTTTGAAGAGTTTATTAAGGAACTTGGAAAATATGGAAAGGTGGAGTATAAAGAGAATAGCGCTGTAAAAGATGTAACTAAAACAGGTATAACGGTAAAGGTGGAGGTGATTGTCCAATGAACATTTTGATAAG
>Ga0256914_1001553_pt1 | contig 20470 bp, 19 predicted proteins | sample HulkmetaG_FD_191571 | JGI IMG/M metagenome (GOLD analysis project Ga0256914, IMG submission 191571) | Hydrothermal chimney microbial communities from Main Endeavour vent field at the Juan de Fuca Ridge, Pacific Ocean - Hulk | ecosystem: Environmental > Aquatic > Marine > Hydrothermal vents ... | reverse complement strand
TCTGAGCCATCTTTGGGCAGGGATCCTCGAGCCGGGACAGTATCTCACCCATCTCATCGGCGGGACAGCACTGGTTCGTCACCTCTTTGTGGCCGGTTTAATCCTGGGTCTTCTGGTCCGGCCTCTTCTGGCCTTGCTGCTGTTTGTAGCATTTGTAGCCTTCAACGTGATCGGTGGTGCAATTCTCTTTCCCCAGGCACGCCACCAGGGAGTCATGATCATGTTTGCCCTGCTGCTCTATTGGATCGCGTTGGCAGACCGGCAAAAGAGGCCTCCCTGGTACGTTCCCGCGCTTCGTTTTCTTCCCGGGCTGGCAGTGCTCACCGTCCTCCTTCCCCTGTTTGTCCTCCACGTCACCTATGACCGAAAAAAGATCAGGGAAGAAATCGACCGGGAGGCCAGTAGCGCCAGTGCCATTGGCCGCTATATCAATACAAACAGGCAGCTGGCAGAGGCCATCATTCTCGGCGATCCGGATTACAAGCTGCAGGCCCTGCCCTATTATTGTCAAAACAGGATCTACATTGTTCGGGAAAAACGTTTCAGTGGTTATGTCCGCTACGAGCAGGGCCAACAGGAGTTCGTAACCCTGGACGATCTGCTTTCGGCGGCGCAGCGACTGCACCGGGATTACCGGGTGCCGATTCTGATCCTCCTGGGGCACTGGAATATGGAGGGAAGAGAGCCTTTCGACCATATCAACCCCTACAAAAGAAATTTTGTCACCAATCGGGAACAGATTCGACGTTTCACGGGCCAGACCCTGAAGCTGGCCGAGTTCAACCACGCTCTTTCTGATGAAAATTTTCAGATGTTTTTGTATATGGAACCTGTACAACTGAAAACCTATCAGCAACGTTACGGGGACAGGAAGTTCCAGTTGCAGTTGAATGACAAGGAAATATGATGAACAGTGGAGGAACCCCGGGGATGAGGAAGGTTGTCGGCTGGATGGTGTTTCTCTGGCTGGCAGTTCTGCTCAGTCCGTCCCTGCTCGCTGCCCGGCAGCTCATGGTCTGGGCGGTGGTTCGGGAGGAGGGGGGATCTGACCTGTTTTTCAGCCAGGAGGAAGAAAACGGCTGGAGTGAACCGGAGTGTCTGTTTTCCACTCCACACCTGATTCGTCACCCGACCGTGGTCGGCAACAGAGAGCAAATGATCTGGGTTGCCTGGCAGGAAGTTACACCTTCTCAAGAATTCATGTGGCAACGGATCAGGGACCGGGGGCGCTGGCAAAACCAGGAGAGGTTGCAGCTGTCGGCCGGCGGCGATGAAGATCCGGTTCTCTTTGTCGATTCCACGGATACTGTCTGGCTTGTCTGGTCCGGGCTCGAGGGAAACGACAGGGAGATCTTTGCAGCGTCATGGCTTGGAGAGAGGTGGGGAGAGCGGAAACGGCTCAGCCACAATCCTGCCGGTCCGGACAAACATCCCCTGGTGATCCGGGCTGCCGATGGTGGTCTGCTGGTCAGCTGGTCAGGATTCGACGGCAGCCTGTATCGCCATCGTAAGGCGAGGCTGGTGGGAACGCATTGGGAGCTGGAAAGGGATGGTGATGAAAGAAAACGGCAGGCATATCTCTCCGGGCTGGGGAAGCAATCTCCTGTCTTGCCGCCGGCAAAACTGCTCGGCCCGGTCCAGCTTTCCCTGTTCAGCACGGCAACCGGGATCGCAACGCCATATGTGTTTAATCAAAAGCTCTCTGTCCAATAGGCTGGCAACATGGTAACGGGGCGACTCTCTTTTGCTTTCCTTGCTTGGTATCTGCTGACAGCAGCTTTTTTCGTTGTTGACGAAGCGTTCTGTGCCAGCCTCAACATCATCGCCTTTGGAGACAGTATCACCACCGGTTACCCGTATTATCCTGCCTGGGATGTGGAGGATGGGGCTGGTAACGGAAGTACCGGTGGCGGATATGAACCTGTGACCGGCACCGACCTCGCGAATAACGGTGTTGAAGCCATTGTCTTCAACTGGGGACAGAGTGGGGAGTTCGCCAGCGACGGTGTCAACCGTTTGGAGTCTGTGCTAAGCGGTCATCAGGCGGATTATGTACTCCTGATGGAGGGGACCAATGATCTGACGTTCTTTTTGGGATGTCGTTCCGTGGTGGAAGATTTATCACTGATGATCGACAAGATCATCGCCCATGGGGCCATCCCCTTGCTCAGCACTCTTACTCCGGACACCCGGGAAGGAACCTGGTACAAGTATATCGGAAACTGTAACGAGCAGATTCGGGCTTTGGCCGCAGACAAGGGGGTTTCCCTGGTGGACAATTATCAGGCTGTGGTTGCAGACTGGCAGAGTCTCACCTATGATGACCTGCATCCGAATACAGCGGGATATTCGGTGTTGGGCAAGACATGGTCCAGCGGTATACAGAAAAAGATCCATGAGCTGGAGCTGGAGGCCATGCAGGGAAAAACCATTCCTTGTCTCATGATGTTGCTGAAGTAGGGAGTGGGATAGATCTGGCTCCGGATGCTCCGGTCCGGCAGATCAGGCCAATCGAGAATCGTTGAGGTGATACCTATGACAGGAGAAAAAACAGGCATGCTGATGCTTTTGGCCATACTGCTCTGGAGCCCCCTGTTCCTGCAGGCCGGAGAGTTGCTACCGGCAGGAAGTTCCGGTGAGGCTGATCTGGTCTGGAGCCAGGGTGTGGGCGGCCGCCATGTAGTGCTTTACAGTCGGCTGGAGAAGGGGAAGTGGCGTCCGGTGGAGCAGGTGAGCGACGACTATCGGGAAAACCTCCATCCGGTGGTCGATAGGGACAGCCTGGGCAGGAGTTGGATCTTCTGGACCGCCCTGGATGATACCGGGTTGGCGATTCGCTACACCGTGGGGAACCAGGGAAACTGGTCGGTTCCTGCCACGGTCCCCTCCGAGTTGCGCTCCAACATTGCCCCATCGGTGATCATCGATCAGGCCGACACCGTACACGTGGTTTGGGCCGGCAATGATGGCGGCCTGGACGATATTTACCACTCCCTCTACAGCGGCGGGAGCTGGAGTGATCCTGAGCGGATCCATCCGGAAAACCATGTACCCGATGTGCTTCCCAGGGTGGATATTGATGCCCAGGGGAGGGTCGAGGTGACCTGGAAACAGTTTCGGGATGGACAATATCGGCTGGTGCGGTCGGTGAGCAGGGGGACGGACGGCTGGACAGCACCGGTACTGATCACGGCTGAACAGCAACAGGAAAAACGTTTCTCGGAAAAGGTGGCAGTGCCGGATTTCGTTGGATCGGTGGAAAAGGCCTTTGTCAGGATGTACTGATCATGATGGAGCTGTTGACTATGGAGTGTTCCCGATGAGATGGAAGATAATACTTTTCACCGGTCTGATGATCGCCGGTACAGCGGTACCTGATCTACAGGCACAGACCCAAGGCACGGAACGGATAGTCGCCTTTGGTGACTCCATAACAGCCGGATATGGTACGGTCCCCTATGCCGAGCATATGCAGGGACTGATCGACAGAAACGGTGGCGGCGCCACGGTGATGAACTACGGCCTGGGCGGTGAGAATACCGTCGAAGGCGTAGAGCGGATCGGCTCGGTTCTCGACGAAACACAACCGCACTACATTCTGATCATGGAAGGGGCCAACGATGTGATCGAAGGCATTTCCGCCGAGACCACGGCCTGGAATATCGGCGCCATGATCAAGGCAGCCCGTGATCATGGCGCTGTCCCGGTGGGAGCGACCATCACGCCGAACACCAAGGATGGCGATCATCCCCAGATTCCCAACGAATACAATCCCAAGATCGCAGCCGAGGTGGGAAACAGCGGTACGGTGCTGGTCGATCAGTATGCGGCGGTGGCCGGAAACTGGGGCGATCTGACCATTGATGGCCTCCATCCCAACAACGATGGTTCGTATATCCTCGCCAAGGGATTTTTCGATGTTCTTCCCTATGGAGGGAGTGGTGCCGCAGACAAGGCCGGAGACGAGGGCGGTGGAGGCGGTGGAGGATGTTTCATCGCCACGGCAGCCTATGGATCCCTGATGGAGCCTCATGTTGTCCTGCTCCGCCGGTTCCGGGACCAGTTTCTGCTCACCAATGCAGCGGGAAGCCGGTTTGTCGAGCTATACTATCGCTACTCACCACCGGTGGCAGCCTTCATCAGGGAACATGATCTGCTGCGCATTCTGACCAGGGGCATCCTCTATCCTCTTGTGGGAGTTGCATATATTTCTCTGAACGGATATGGTGTGCCGGTCACCTGTGGTATGTTGCTGCTGGGAATACTGCTGACCGGGGGATGGGTACTGGCCGTCAGGCGGCAGCGGCAGCCCTGAGGCTCCCCTGTCCGGAATATCGTCGTCAGCCTTTTTTCTTGCCAATGGTCGAAACAGGTTTTTCGGAATACAGGATGCCTCTGGCGAACAGGCATGAAACCGGCCCGTTGGGGCCGGTTTTTTGTTGGTAGCTGCCGGTCTGTCAGGTTGGGAGTCTTCCTGGGGCGCAAGGAGATTTCCGGAGCAGATCGGCGTGTCGCACTGAAATAGACAATGATGGGGGATGGCCGTTCCATCAGCCGCCCGGGAAAGGAAACAGTGTATCATGTGTGGAATTTGCGGATTCAACTGGAACGATGAAGAGCTTGTCCGGTCCATGGCCTTGACCATGCGCCACAGGGGACCGGATCAGGAAGGAGTCTTTTGCTGCGAGCAGATGTCCCTGGCCCACAGGCGGCTGTCGATCATCGATCTGAGCACCAATGGCCAGCAACCCATGTTCAACGAGGACGGCAGCGTTTGCCTGGTCTATAACGGTGAAATATACAACTTCCAGGAGTTGCGCCGGGACCTGGAGCAGAAGGGGCACCGGTTCTCCAGCCAGTCCGATTCCGAGGTCATCATCCATGCCTACGAGGAATACGGCATAGATTCTGTCAGCCGGCTGCGGGGCATGTTTGCCTATGCCCTCTGGGATCAGACGGAGAAAAGGCTGCTGCTGGTGCGGGACCGGATCGGTATAAAACCCCTCTATTATACCTTCAGAGACGGCCGGCTGCTCTTTGCCTCCGAGATCAAGGCCATCCTTGAGGATCCCGGTGTGGAGCGTCGGGTCAACTACCAGGCCCTCTACGATTATCTTGGCTTCGAATTCGTGGCCGCTCCCCAGACCATGTTTGCCGACATTTACAAGCTGCCGGCCGGTCACCTGCTGCTCTACCAGGATGGCGAGGTCAAGGTCGAACAGTACTGGGATCTCAGGTTCCATCCAGGGAAAAATACTCTCTCCTTTGCTGAGGCCGTGGAGGAGGAGAAAACGCTCCTGGACGAGGCGGTCCGGAGTCATCTCGTCTCGGACGTCCCTCTGGGGGTCTTCCTCTCCGGCGGCCTGGATTCCAGCTGTATCGTGGCCTTGATGCGCAGGCATATCAGCGGTCCCTTGCGGACCTTCACCATCGGCTACGAGGACAAGACCTTCAGTGAACTCGATTATGCCGAGATCGTGGCCCGCCATTGCGAGACCGAACACCATGTGCTCATGCTGGACAGCCTGAAGCCCGAATACGTGGAGACCACCCTCTACCACCTGGACGAGCCCATGACCGACCTGTCCACCGTGCCCCTCTACCTGCTCTGCAAGCAGGCCAGGGAATATGTCACGGTCTGTCTTTCCGGCGAGGGCGCAGACGAAAGTTTTGCCGGGTATGACCGGTTCAAGGCCAGCCGTATCAACCGGTGGTTCCGGCTGATCCCGCCCGTGCTCCGCAAGCAGGTCATCGGCCGCCTCATGGCCATGCTGCCTGACCAGCCGCAGAAGAAGGGAGCGGTCAACATGCTGAAACGGTTTGTCGAGGGGGCCAACCTGGACCCGGCCGGTCAGCATCTCCGCTGGCAGTATTTTCTCAACACCACCTTGGAACAGAAACTGTTCGCCCCAGGATTTCGCAGCAGTATCACCATGGATCCCTTCCGCCAGGTGCGGGAGTACAGTGGCCGCTGCGATGCCGGAGATCAGGTCAACCGGGAGATCTACCTGGATATGCGGTTCATGATGAGCGATTCGGTGCTGATGAAGGTGGACAGGATGTCCATGGCCAGTTCCCTGGAAATCCGGGTGCCGCTACTCGATCACGTGCTGGTCGAATTTCTCGCCTCGCTGCCCGGTGACTGGAAACTGAACGGCATGACCACAAAGTATGTCTTCCGTAAGGCCCTGGAAGAGCTCCTTCCTGAAAAGGTCGTCTACCGGGGCAAACAGGGTTACAGCCTGCCGGTGAAACATCTCCTGCGGGGAGAACTCAAGGGATACATGATCGAGCTGCTCAACGATTCCCGGATCATCCGGGAGAATATGGACAGAGCATACGTCAACACCATCATCGAGGAACACTGCGCAGGGCGCCAGAATCACAACCACATCCTTTGGGCCCTCATCAATGTGGCCATTTGGCACAACCGGTTTTTTACCTGAAAGGGAGCCTGGCACCATGAAGAAGACCCATGCCGCCATCACAGCCAAGGGCTCGCCACTACGGAAATATCAGGATGTGGTGGTGGGCAGCCGTTCCCTGGTCGCCCTGCTGTATTTCGAGTGGTGCATGCTGCTCGGAATCCTGCCCGGCGCCTTGGGCATGGTTCTCCGCAAGATCTTCTGGCCCCGGCTTTTCGGCACCTGCGGCCGGGGATGCATGTTCGGCAGCAATGTCGTCCTCCGCCACCCCGGCAGGATGCACCTGGGGGACAACGTCGTGATCAGCGAGGGGTGTGTCCTGGATGGACGCCATACGGAAACATCGCAGGTCCTGGTACTGGAGGACAATGTGATCTGTTCCAACAACGTGATGATCTCCTGCAAGAACGGTACAGTGACTGTGGGAAAAAATACAGGCCTGAATGCCGGGACCATAGTCCAGTCTACCAACGACTGTCCTGTGGTCATCGGTGCCGATTGCATCATCGGCCAGAACTGCCTCGTCATCGGTGGCGGAAGCTATAACCTGGACAGGCTGGATATACCTGTACGGGAGCAGGGAATTCGCCAGGACGGCGGTGTCCGCCTGGAAGACGATGTCTGGCTGGGAGGCAATGTGACCGTACTGGGCGGGGTAACCATGGGCAAATCGAGCGTTGCCGGCGCAGGCAGTGTGGTGACCCGTTCCCAGCCTCCCTATGCGATCTGCATGGGTGTGCCCGCCAGGCAGGTGAAGAGCAGGAAGGAGTGATGCGGTTGGGTGGAAAACAGCTCCTTGCCTGTAAACTGGCCTTCAGTATCGGGCTTCTTGTCCTCCTGTACCGGAAGACACCGGTCGCCGAGATCGGTGCGGTCATCGGCAATGTGGATGTCCGCTTTTTCTTTCCAATCGCCTTGCTCCTGCTGGCCAATACTGTTCTCAGCGCTCTGAAATGGTATCTTTTCCTTCGCAGCGACGGAGTGGAGATTCCCCTCTCCACCCTGACGGTGACCTACCTGATAGGCAGTTTCTACAACCTCTTTCTGCCGTCGAATATCGGTGGCGACGGATATCGGATCTATGACATCGCCAGGAAGAGCCGGGAAGGGGTGCGCTCGGCGGCATCGGTCTTTGCCGACCGGTTCTCCGGTTTTTTGGCCCTGGTTTTTCTCAGCCTGACCGCCTCGGTCCCGGTGACTGCCAGGCTCCACGATCCGCGATTCATTCTTCTGCCTCTGGTGATCTTTCTCGGCCTGCTCGTCATTGTCTGGGCCCTGTTCAGACAGACGCCGGCCCGCTGGTTCCTGCAGGTCACCCGGCTCGACCGGTTTGACGCCCTGCGCCGTCTCTGCGACAAGTTTTTCCTTTCCTTCGCCACCTACGGCCGGAACAGAAGGCTGCTCTGCCAGGTCATGCTGATCTCCTTTGCCTTCCAGCTTTCCGTGGTTACCGTGGTGTATTTGCTGGCGCTGTCGCTGCATGTTTCGATATCCTACTTCTACTTTCTCGCCTTTGTTCCCCTGATAACCCTCCTGGAGGCCCTGCCCATCTCCATCTACGGTATCGGCATTCGGGATGCGGGCTATGTATTTTTTTTCAGCTGGGCCGGGATGGGCAACCTGCAGACCCGGTCCCTGGCTCTGCTCTTTCTGGCGGTGACCGTTGTCTATGCCCTGATCGGCGGCCTGTTCTACCTGGGACGGATTTTTTTCAACAGCGATGGAGCCGGCCAACCCGGCGTGCATGATGGTGCCTAAGAAACTCGTTCTGCAAATCATCCTTTCTCTGGGGACTTCGCTTCTTCTCATCGGTCTACTGCTCAGGGTCATGACCGGCTCGGTGGACCAGGGCCTGCTGCCCAGGCTGGTCTCCCTGTTTCGGGAGACAGCCCCCGTGTTTGTCTGCATGTATGCTTTCAGCGGCCTTTGCCAGACCTGGCTGCGGGCCGTCCGATACCGCTGTATCATTCGTGCCACCGGCGAGGAGCCCCCGGCAGGCGGCCATATGTTCCTGGTGGCCATGAGCCGGAACATGTTTGTGGATATGCTGCCGGCCAGGATGGGCGAGCTCAGTTATATCGGCATGCTCAACCGGGGCTACCGAGTCAGCGGCGAGGCCTGTCTTTCCTCCCTGGCCATCAGCTTTGTCTTCGATTTCGTTGCCCTGGCGGTCCTGCTGATCTGTCTGCTCGTCTATCAGGTGGCTACCGGCGGGCTACAGTCCTGGCTGCTCGGCTCCACCCTGGCGGTTCTCGGGCTCTGTGCCCTGTTTCTCGGTCTTCTCTTTCCAATCGCGGCCCGTTTCCGGGTGCTGTTCGTCCGTCTGGCCGGATCGGGAAACATCCTGGTACAGAAGGCTGCCTCCCTGGCCGTGAAGACCGTGGATGCCCTGCAGCAGACCGGCAAGGCAGGTATCACCTTCCGGGTTTTTGTCCTGTCCCTGGCCATACGGAGCATCAAGTATCTGGGGTTGTATCTGCTCTTTCTGGGCGTGGTCGGTTCGGGCCGGGGCGATATGGATACCAGCCTGCCCTCGGTCCTGATCGCCCTGGTCAGCGGTGAGGCGGCAGCCTCCCTGCCATTGCCGACCTTTATGAGTTTTGGTACATATGAGGCAGGCGGGGCCTTGGCCCTGCTCGTTCTTGGAGCCAGCAGAACCAGGTCCGTGCTGGTGATGCTGGCCCTCCATCTCTGGAGTCAGGTCGTGGATTATTCGCTGGGAACCCTCGCCTTTGTCGTGTTTTTGTTCCGATCCCGGGTCGTCGCGGTTGCAGAGGGTGGCCGGGAAGGGAGGATCGGCTGGAGGTGGCTTGTTCCGGCGGTGATCCTGCTCGTGGCCGGCCTGGTCGTGATGATCGCCCAGGTGCGCGGTATCCGGAAGCTGGGTGCCCTCAAACCGCCTCCATCCGGTCGTCCGGTGGAGGGGGTGTCAGGCGGGGAGGAAGACCTGGGGAACCTGCATGGTTTCGTGGTCTGGAGCTCCAACCGGTTCGGCAATCATGATATCGTCATGCTTTCCCTGCCGGAGCGCAAACTCACCCGGCTGACCGATCATCCCCACACCGAGTACTTTCCACGCATCAGTCCGGACGGCAAAAAGATCGTCTTCTGCCGCTCCCAGACGGCCTGGGTGTCGCAGCGGAATCCTGTTCCCTGGGACGTATATCTGCTCGACTTGGAAAGCGGCCAGGTCCGGTTGCTGGCCAGGAACGGCAACGTACCCACCTGGTCGGCAGACGGTCGGCATGTGTATTTCCAGCGCCAGGCGAACCGGTTCGTTCGCCATACCCTGGCCACCGGTGAGGAGACCCTGCTTTTCGAGACCGGCGGCAACCTGCCGCTGCCCGCTTCGGTGATCCTTGAGACACCCTCCTGGAACGGACGGCAGAAAAAGCTTGCCGTAACCCTGCGGGGCAGCCAGCGGGGAACCGTGATCATCGACCGGCAGCGCAGGATCCGGAGAATCGGGGGAGGCTGCGAGCTGACCTGGTCGGCCGATGGATCTTTTCTCTATCAGATCGACCATGGTGGCCGGGGCGGCAACACGGTGTACCGGGTCGATGCAGACAGTCTGCAGCGGCAGCCCTGGTTCGATGCGGATTCCGAGTACAGCCACGAGTATTTTCCCAGACTCGACAGGCAGGGGCGATATCTGGTCTACGGGGCAAGCACGGGAGGGCACGAACACGACACAGCGGATTACGAGATCTTTCTCTGGAAGGTGGGATCGTCGTTTTCCAGCATGGTCCGTCTTTCCTATCATACCGGAAACGACTGTTGGCCCGATATCTATCTGTATGAATAATCGCACAAGGAGCTGAAGAGCGTGAAACTGTCAGTGGTCATCCCCATCTATAACGAAGAGGAAAACATCGATGCCTTGTACAGTGAACTGAAGGAGGTCCTCGTGTCCATGGGGCATGAGCACGAGATCGTGTTTGTCGATGACGGCTCTTCTGACCGCAGCCTGGAACTGCTGCGCAGGATCCAGGAGCAGGACGACACCGTGGTGGTGGTTTCCTTCCGCCGCAATTTCGGCCAGACAGCCGCCATGGCGGCAGGATTCGACTATGCCAGCGGTGACATCATCGTCACCATGGATGGCGATCTGCAGAACGATCCCCATGACATTCCAAAATTCCTGGAAAAGATGGAGGAGGGATACGATTTGGTCAGCGGCTGGCGGTACGATCGGCAGGATCCCTTTCTCAACCGTCGTCTCCCGTCCATGATCGCCAACAAGATCATCTCCCTGGTCACCGGCGTGCATCTCCACGACTACGGCTGCACCCTGAAGACCTTCCACCGGGAGATCACCCGGGGCATTCGCTTGTACGGAGAGATGCACCGGTTCATACCGGCCATCGCCTCGGGCATGGGCGGCAGGATCGCCGAGGTCAAGGTCAATCACCGGCCCAGGCGGTTCGGGACCTCCAAGTACGGTATATCCAGGACCATCCGGGTGGTGCTCGACCTGATGACGGTCAAGTTTCTCCTGGGCTATTCCACCCGTCCCATCCAGATATTCGGCCTGTTCGGGGTGATCAGCGGCCTGATCGGGTTCGTCATCGCCCTGGTCATGTTCGTCCAGCGGCAGTTTTTCGGTGTCCCCATGGCGAACCGTCCCCTCCTGCTTCTGGCCATTCTGCTGATCTTCATGGGGATCCAGTTCGTTTCCATGGGGCTTCTCGGCGAGATGCAGGCCAGGACCTATCACGAGTCCCAGAACAAGCCCATCTACGCTGTCCGCACCGTCTACCGGGCGGAAAAGAATCCAGGGGAGAGCCATACGGCAGCAACATGAATCATCAGGCCGACTCCCTGATCCAGGTCGTCATCCCGACCTGGAACGGTAAGGAACTGCTGACCGCCTGTCTTCATTCCCTGGGACAACAGACAGTGACTCCGGCCGAGATCACCGTGGTGGACAACGGCTCCAGTGACGGCACAGGGGAATATCTCCGTCGTCATCATCCGGGAGTGCAGTTGCTATCCATGCAGAAGAACAAGGGGTTCAGTGCCGCGGTCAACAGCGGCATACGCGCCGGGAAGGCTCCCCTCGTCTTTCTTCTCAACAACGATACCGAGCTGGCCCCGGATTGCCTGGAACGGTTGCAGGCAGCCGCTGCAGAACACCGGCATGCGGCCTGTTTTGCTCCCAAGATGCTCAGCCATGCCCAGCGCCATATCCTGGATGGAGCAGGCGACGGGTACCTGCGAGGCGGAGCCGGTTACCGGCTGGGCACCATGGAGCGCGACAGTGGCCGCTACGACCGTCCCGGACCGGTGTTCGGTCCCTGTGCCGGTGCAGCCCTCTACCGCCGGGAACTGTTTTCCGCGGTCGGCATGTTTGACGAGGATTTCTTTGCCTATCTGGAAGACGTGGACCTGAATCTCAGGATCAACCGCGCCGGCTTGACCTGCCGCTATGTACCGGCTGCCGTCGTCTTTCACGTGGGCTCGGCAACCACTGGTTCCAGAATCAATCCCTTCACGGTGAAGCTCTCCACCCGGAACTCGTTCTATGTCCTGCTGAAGAACTATTCGCCGGCCCTGTTTTTGCGCCTGCTGCCGGTCATCCTGATCTATCAGTTCTTCTGGTTGCTCTTTGCGCTGAAAAAGGGTCAGATTATACCTTATCTGGCCGGCCTGGTCCAGGTCCTGCCACGGATTCCGGCCATGCGGCGGAAGTATCGCGGGTTCCGGAACAGGGAACAGCTGGATGACCGGCAGTTCCGACATTGTCTGCAACAGGCGGAAAAGGAGGTCATCGCATCCATCATGAACAGACGGCGGGAAAAGGGGAAGGGCAATGGTCTCCTCCGTCTGTACGGCCGGATTTTTCTCGGCTGAGGCAGATGGTCATGGATCAGGTAGCGGCCATCGTGGTGACCCATGATTCCGGTCCTGTGCTGGACCGGTGCATCGCCTCGCTTCAGACCCAGAACGGTGTGGATGTCCTGGTACTGATCGTGGATGCCGGTTCCAGGAATCCGGCATACCTGGACAGCCATGCAGGCGAAGGTGTTGCCGTGTTCCGGCTCGGCAACCTGGGCTTTGCCCGGGCCAACAACTACGGCTGGCAACAGCTCCCGACCGGTATCGAGTGGGTGACCTTCCTCAATCCGGATGCCTTTCCAGCACCCGACGCCCTGGACCGGGCGATCACCTACCTGCAGACAGACAAGGCCTGCGGCTGCCTGACCGGCCGTTTGCTGGGATATGATCCCGCGGCAGACCGTCCCACGGGTCGGCTCGACTCCACTGGCATATTCCGCAGTTGGTATGGCCGCTGGTACGACCGCGGCCAGGGCGAGCCGGACCGGGGACAGTATCTGCAGACCGAGGAGATCCCGGCTGCCTGTGGCGCTTTCCTGGTTTGCCGCCAGGAAACATTGCAGCGGGTTGCCCTGGCCGGGCGGGATATATTTGCACCCGAGTTTTTCCTGTACAAGGAGGATATCGAGCTCAGCCTCAGGATGCGCCGACAGGGATTGCACATAGTCTATCATCCGGATGTGCACGTCTATCACTGCAGGGGCTGGCAGGGCCGGCAGACAATGTCCAGGGAACGGCGGTTGCTGGCGGCCCGCAGCGAACTGCTGCTCTATCGCCGCCATCCTTCTCCCTATCTGGTCTGGGCCCTGCTCAAGTATGGCCTGGTGCGTTATCTGGATGTGTGACCCATGAGCCGCAACAGCCAGCAGCAGGACCATCCCCGGTTCACCATCATCATCCCCACCCGTAACGCCGCCCCCTGGCTCGACCGGCTCCTGGCCATGCTGGCCCGCCAGAGCCTTGCCGCCAGCGAGATCCTGATCATCGATTCCAGTTCCACCGATGCCACGCCTGAAATCGCCCAGCGGCACGGGACCAGGTTGGTCCGGATACCGGCGGCCGAGTTCGATCATGGAACCACCAGGTCCATGGCCGCCGAAATGGCGCATTCAGACCTTTTGCTCTACATGACCCAGGATGCCATTCCTGCCGATGAATGGGCCGTGGAGCGATTGATTCGCGGCCTGATCGCGGACGAGCGGATCGGGGCGGCATACGGTCGTCAGCTACCCGCTGCGGATGCCACGGTCTTCGGTGCCCATCTCCGCCTGTTCAATTATCCGGACAGGTCGGCTGTCCGCTGCTGGAAGGACAGGAAACGGTACGGCTTCAGGACCATCTTCATCTCCAACTCTTTTGCCGCCTACCGGAAAGAGATCCTGGCGGCGCACGGATATTTCCCGGACCGGCAGCTCTTTGGCGAGGATACCTGCACGGTGGCAAAATTTCTGCAGAACGGGTATTGTGTGGCGTATGTGGCCGACGCCTGTGTCTATCATTCCCATAATTACACGGTGGGGCAGGATTTCAGGCGCTATTTCGATATTGGAGTCTTTCATGCCTGTCATCAGGACCTGCTGGATACCTTTGGCTCTCCCGGCGGAGCGGGCCGAAAGTATGTCCGTTCGGAGATCGCCCTCGTTCTGGCCAGGAAAAAGTGGCACCTGCTGCCGGAGTGTATTCTCCGCAACCTCGGCAAGTGGGTGGCCTACAACCTGGGACGGCGGTTCCGGCGGTTACCGCGCAGACTGGCTGTGCTGCTGAGTATGCACCGCGCCTGGTGGCACAAGGGAAAACCGGAATAATCCATGTCTCCTGTCCTGTCCTGGAACCTGCGTGAACGGAGCTCCTTTATCTACAAGGTCCTCCACCTGCTGGACTGCTCCCTGGTCTGCGGTTATCTCTGGCTGCTGGTCCATCTCTACCGGGTTCCGTGGAGTCCCTACTACACCCGCCTGGAATGGATCGTCTTTGTCACCTGCTACATCTGCTTCCAGTCCTTCCAACTCTACCGTTCCTGGCGGGGGTGGAAGTATTATCGGGAATTCCTCGTGATCATCAAGGCCTGGGGCAGTGTCGTCGGAGTCTTGCTCTTCTACTTCTTCATCTTCAAGATTTCCGAGGCCTATTCGCGGGTTGTCTTTCTGGTCCTCTCCCTGACCACGCCCTTTCTCATCTTCGGTGTCCATCTGGTCGTACGCAAGCTGCTGCGTCACTACCGCATGCAGGGGAGAAATATTCGCCATGCCATCATCGCCGGGGCAGGCGACCTTGGTGTCAGGATGGCCAGCCAGCTGGAAGAGATCCCCTGGGCCGGCATCGAGGTGGTGGGATTTTTCGACGACAAGGCGGAAACCGGCGAGCGGCTCCAGGGATTGAACAAGCCGCTTCTGGGCCGGATCGAGGATATCTACGACTTTTTGAAAGACAACGATATCGACTACGTATACATTGCCCTGCCCATGCGGGCAGAAAAGAAGATCTTCCGTCTGCTCCAGCGGTGCCGGGATCTGGGGGCCCAGATTTTTCTGGTGCCCGATCTCTACATCTTTGGTCTGCATAATGCCGAGATCCAATCCCTGGGCGAGATGCTCGTCCTCAATTTCAACCCGGATACCAGATGGAAACGGACCTTTGATATCTATTTTTCCATTGCTGTCCTGGTGCTGACCTTGCCCCTCTTCCTGATCATCGCCCTGCTGATCAAGCTGGACAGCCGGGGACCGGTCTTCTATCGGCACCGGCGGATCATGGCCACCGGCCGGGAGTTCGAGTGCCTGAAGTTCAGGACCATGGTGGTGGATGCGGACAAAAAGCTGGACGAAATCCTGGCCGGCGATCCGGCCCTGCGCGAGGAATGGGAGAAGAACTATAAACTCAAGGATGATCCCCGGGTGACACGGATCGGCCGTTTCCTTCGCCGGACCAGCCTGGACGAATTCCCTCAGTTCATCAACGTGCTCAAGGGAGAGATGAGTGTTGTGGGGGCCCGTCCCATCGTCGGCAGGGAACTCGAGGAGTATTACAAGAAGGGACCGGAACAGCAGAGTGCGGGCCGGTACTGTTCCATGAAACCTGGGATCACCGGTCCCTGGCAGGTCATGAAACGCAGCGACGTGGACGACTATCAGGAACGGGTCGAACTGGATGACTGGTATATTCTCAACTATTCACTGAGAAACGATATCAAGATCATCCTGAAGACCATCGCCTGCCTGTTCAACGGCAAGGGCGCCTACTGAAAGGCTGCCGGTTGGAAGCACTGCCGGTCGATGGGTCGGGGCGCTAGCTTTCCGGATCCATCCTGTCCTTTCCGGCCGAAGACGTGGTGCCCGTCCGTTCCACCGCTGCCAGCAGAGTGGCCGGAGCCGCGTCCAGACCGTCACCGATGGACACGATGGCCCGGCTGGCCCGTTCGCTTTTTCTGATTGCCGCTGAATTCGGAAAAAAGGCCACCGGTTCTTCTCCCAGGCCGCTACGAAGAAACTCCCTGTCCTCGTCGTCTTCCACCAGGTTGCCGACAAAGGAGATGGCAGGAATTCGCACCTGATCGGCCAGGTCCCTGATCTTCAGGGCCGTGCGGATGCTGGATCGGGATGGAATGACCACGATGAGCAGGTGATCGACGCCGGCCACCGTACCCCGTCCCAGGTGTTCCACGCCGGCTTCCATATCCAGGAGAACCACCTCGTTTGCGGAAAGGAGCATCTTTTTCAACATCTTGCGCAGCACCTGGTTCTCAGGGCAGGCACATCCGCCCTCGGCGGTCTGGATAGCACCCAGGACCATCAGCTTGTAGCCGTTTTCCTCGATCATGAAATCCCGGAGCAGGTCGTCCACGTGCGGGTTGAGCTGATAGAAGGGAGAGCCCGGCGTCTTCCCCGCCCGTTCGGCGAGCAGCCTGGTCATGTCGGCAATGGGCCGGATCCGTTCCACGTTCCCGATGCCCAGGGTCTCTGCCATGTGCGGACTGGGATCGGCATCGATGATCAGGACCTTTTTCCCCTGCTTCCGGAATTCCCTGGCAAGCAGGGCCATGATGGTGGTCTTGCCCACCCCGCCCTTGCCGCTAATCGCGATTTTCATGATCCGGGTCTCCTGAAAGAGTTGCCTTCTCCGGCAAAGTGGTTACAATATTTCTGTATGCCATGCGGCCGCCTTCTCTGTTCGGCACAGAATCCGGAAGGGAAGGGGGCCGGTATCCGGCACAACCATGGGCCGGCAACAGGTTGCCGGTTTTGTTTCACTGTCAGAACATCGAATACAAGGAGACAGTTCAATATGCAGACGCAGTACGGTACCAGAGCAATTACAGTTGCGCAAGCGCGGCAGGAGGCTTCCACGGTTTTTCTGGCCAAGGTGTTCAACTGGATGGCCGTGGGGCTTGGCCTGACCGGGATCGTGGCCTATCTGACAGCCAGCACCGGTCTGGCCCTGAGCATTGTCCAGAGTCCCATGTTCATGATCCTCTTCTTTGCCGAACTCGGGCTGGTCTTCTACCTGTCCGCCCGGATAGAGAAGATCCAGGCTGGAACGGCCACGGCCCTGTTTCTCGGGTACTCGGTTCTCAACGGCCTGACCCTGTCGGCCATCTTCCTCGCCTACACCCGGGCATCCATCGGCGGCACCTTTCTGATCACTGCCGGGATGTTCGGTGCCATGGCCGTCTACGGTATGGTCACCAAAAGGGATCTTTCGGGAATGGGGTCGTTCCTTTTTATGGGCCTTATCGGGATCATCCTGGCCTCGGTGGTCAATATCTTCCTCAAGAGTTCCAGCCTCTACTGGACCATTTCGGTGATCGGCGTCTTCGTCTTTGTCGGTCTTACTGCATGGGATGTGCAGAAAATCAAGAATATGGGTGAGCAGGGCATCATGGAGCAGGGCGAGGTCGCCATCCGCAAGGGAGCGATCATTGGAGCCCTGGCCCTCTATCTCGACTTCATCAACCTGTTCCTCATGCTGCTCCGATTTTTTGGCGGATCCCGCGACTGAGCGATGCGGTTCGGCCCTCTCCCGCGCTCTTTGCCGGCGGGAGAGGGCACTTTCCAGCAAGCCCCCATTGTCGTCATGACGAGCTTCAGCTAAGCTTCATGGTGATGTCCTGCAACGTGTTTGCCGCCACGTGGAACCGCTTGGCAATGGACTTGATCTGAAAGAGAACCTCCCGGTGCTTGAACATCAGGTGGATGTCCTCCCCGGCCGCCACCCGGGCCATGGCCAGCACATAGGTTTCGGTCACCCGGTGGGCGAGATCGCGGGTGGTCTCGGCCTGTTTGGCGATCAAGCCGATTTTTTCCTCTTCTAGGGCTGCAAAGCCCCGGTACAGGCTGTCTGCACAGTTTCTCAGCTGCAGGAGGATATCCCTGTACTGGCTCAGGTCCGACAACCCATAGGCCCGGACTTCCATGACCAGGTGCCGGATGGAGATCACCACCCAGTCGAGATGGGTTATGGCCCGAAAGATCGCCTCCCGATCCACAGGGGTGATGAAGGCCCGGCTCAGGTCGTTCATGTTTCGTTCTTTCAGGCTGCCGGCTCCGTGACGGTCCTCGAGGATGGCCTGGCAGCTTTCCATCTTTTCTTCGACGAAACAGCGGTACAGATCATCCAGTATGTTCCGGGTGGCCTCTGCCTGCTGGCGAAGTTCATGAAAAAAATCGATCTCTTCCGGAAGGATGTAGGCCTTCAGCCACTGTAGCGGTTTCATGGTGTATCCTGGAGTAATTTGAAGCAATACATGAACAGGGCCCCGGTCAGAGCCGAGATCGGCAGGTTGAAGAGCCATCCCCTCACGATGGCCAGGGCCGTGGCCCAGTGGACATGCCGGGGTTTCTCCCTGGTGCCGATACCCAGAAGGGTCGAGGTGACCACCTGGGTGGTGGAGACCGGTGCTCCGATGGCCGTTGCCCCTGATATGACCAGAGCAGAACCGATCTGGTCGGCCACCGAATGGACGGTTCTCACCTTGTACAACCCGAATCCCATGGTCCTGATGATCGACCAGCCGCCGAACAGAGTACCCAGGGTGATGGCGGATGCACAGATGATGACCACCCAGTCGGGGATGACAAAGCTGCTGGTGTGGTGAGCGGAGAACAGGAGCATGCCGATGATACCCATGCCTTTCTGGGCATCGTTGGTTCCATGGGTGAAGCTGAGCCAGGCTACGGTGCAGTATTGGCTGAGCACGAAGAGCCGGTTGGATCGGAAGGAAAGACGGCGAAACATCCGGAGGAAGAGGCCCATCAAGAGAAAACCGGCAAGAAAACCGGCCAGCGGGGAGAAGAACAGGCCGGTGACGATCTTGGCGACCCCGGTCAGGCGGCCCTGGAGAAGGGCCGTAACCCCCCAGTTCACACTGTCTGCTCCCAGGGCGCACAGGCCGGCACCTATAAGCCCTCCAACCAGAGAGTTGGAGGAGGATGTGGGCAGACCCAGCTTCCAGGTCAGGAGGTTGTAGGTGATTGCCGCCAGGATGGCGGCCAGAACGATACTTTCGGCAAACAGAGGGGGCAGACCCTGAACATGGACAAACTGGCCGATCGTGTCGGCAACGGCCAGGCCGCCGATAAAGGGGCCAAGGAAAGTGAAGAGGGTGACCAGAACGATGGCCATCCCCGGTTTCATGGCTCTGGAGGCGATGGAGGTGGCGATCATGTCGGCGGCGTCGTGAAAGCCGTTGGTGAAGTCGAAGACCAGCACCAGCAGGATGACGAGAACAAGGATCGCGGCAGCCTGGTCCATGGAACTAGGGGACGATCCTGAGGGTGCCCTGTTCATCCGCCGTTGTGACCCTGCCGACAGTGGCCCCGAGGATTCCCCGGTCGGTCAGGCCATGCCGGAGTCGGTCGGCCTTGTCTTCGGCCACGGCTATGAGCAGGCCGCCGGAGGTCTGGGCATCGGCCAGGATATCGACCAGGATCGGATCCACCCTGCCGTCCACCCGCACGGCTTTTGCACAGAATTTCCGATTGGCAAAACTGCCTGCCGGCACCATGCCCATTCTGGCCATGTCCAGGACAGCGGGCAGGACAGGAACACGGCCGGCAGCCAGCTCTATGGTCACGCCAGAGGCTACGGCCATTTCCAGCGCATGACCCAGCAGACCGAATCCGGTGATATCGGTACAGGCGTGGCAACCGGTTTCCTGCATGACCTCGGCCGCCTCCCGGTTGAGCATCCGCATCCAGCGGATCGCCTCTTGTTCGGCCCCTGGAGGAAGGAATTTTCCCTTGATCGCCGTGGTCAGAATACCTGTTCCCAATGGCTTGGTGAGAATCAGCAGATCACCGGGACGACAGCCGCCATTGGTGATCACCTTGTCCGGATGAACGGTTCCCGTGACACTGAGACCGTATTTGATCTCCGGATCGTCCACAGAATGGCCTCCCACCAGGACAGCGCCGCTCTCCCGGATCACCTCCAGGCCACCCAGCAGGATTTCCTTGAGAACCTCGCGGGGTTGGTCGTCCTTGGGAAAGCAGACGATGTTCATGGCGGTCAATGGTACACCACCCATGGCATAGACGTCGCTGAGGGCGTTTGCAGCGGCAATTCTGCCGAAATCACCAGGGTCGTTGACCATTGGCGTGAAGAAGTCCACGGTCTGGATCAGGGCCAGGTCCTGCCGGATTCGGAATACTCCGGCATCATCCGAGGTCTCCCGTCCAACCAGCAGGTCGGGATGGCCGATCACCGGCAGATCCTGCAGGATTTCCTCCAGGTACCCCGGAGGCAGCTTGCTTGCTCAGCCGGCGGCCCGGACCTGCTCGGCCAGCCGGATGGCCTGTTGGCGTTTGTCAGTCATCGGCTCCATATTCTCTGTATGTTCCTGTTTCGTCACGTTGATATATCCTGGCGATGGAGATCTCCTCCCTGCGGAGCAGGTCGCTCACCAGGTTCAGATCCCGGCAGGAAAAGGCTATGGCCATGCCGCAATCCGAACTGATGGTCCTGGGTACCGGTATGACATCGAAATCCACCCTGGCGGCCTGGAGGATCTTCTCCGCCTTGAGCACGAAGTGGATGGAAAAGAGGATGATGACGCAATGGTGTTTCATCGTTTGCAGAGTTCCTCCAGGCCGTGGAGGCAACGGTCTATCTCCTCCTCGGTGCTGAAGGGGCCGAAGGAGAAGCGGATGGTCCCTTCCGGAAAGGTGCCCAGGGCTCTATGGGCGGCCGGTGCGCAGTGCAGGCCGGAACGG
>Ga0256914_1001552_pt1 | contig 20485 bp, 22 predicted proteins | sample HulkmetaG_FD_191571 | JGI IMG/M metagenome (GOLD analysis project Ga0256914, IMG submission 191571) | Hydrothermal chimney microbial communities from Main Endeavour vent field at the Juan de Fuca Ridge, Pacific Ocean - Hulk | ecosystem: Environmental > Aquatic > Marine > Hydrothermal vents ... | reverse complement strand
AAAAATCAGTGCCTCCGCCCGGTATACCGGAACTTGCGGAAGAACTTGGGCTGGTGCAGCCACACCAGCTCTCCCCTGCCGAACTCCACTTCGCTCCAGTCGGATGCGGGAAAGTCCAGGCGCGCCATGGCCGCCGTGGGCATGCGCACCCGCCCGCCACAGAAACGGAGCACCAGCTCCGACCAGGTGGGCTCGTGCCCCACCAGCATCACCCGGACGGGCCTTGCCGGCAGCCGGTGGATCAGTTCCAGCACCCCCTCGGCGTCCGCACCGTAGAGCTCGTCGCTGTACAACACCTCGGGCGACCAGTCGCCGGCGCGCATGGCCAGGTCGAGGGTGGCGCGGGCGCGCAGGGCGGTGGAGCAGACCACCAGCTCGGGCAACGGCTGCCCCGAGGCCACCAGCAGCATGCCCATGTTCTGCGCGTCCCGTTCACCGCGCAGGGAGAGCGGACGATCGTGGTCGCTGGCGAAGGGCGCGTCCCAGTCGGACTTGCCGTGGCGGAAGAGGATCAGTTTTCTGCTCATGCCATGGACTGGTAGTAGAGGTTCTGGGGATGCCTGGCCTCGGCGAAAAAATACCACCGCTCCGCCACCAGGCCCAGGTACTGGGCGGCAAAGGCGGCCAGCGGCAGCCCCGGCGAGGCGAGCCAGTAGGAGGCCGCCAGCAGCAACAGGGGCACCACGAAGACCATCACCAGGAAGAAGAGGCGCACCAGGGCCACGGTGGTGTGCGAGGCGCCGTGGAAGAACTCGCGCGTGTTGAAGGATCCGCCCATGAACCCCTGGGACTTCTGCTCGATGCGGTTGTGGCGAATGCCGATAGCGGTCTCCAGGGTGCTCTTGTGCACCAGGCGGGCGTTGCGCCGCAGGGAAAGCAAGCGGCTCACGCCCGCGGCCAGGGTGAAGACCACCGCCCAGGCTCCGTAGAAGCCCACCAGATCCACCCCGCTCCAGGCGGAAAAGGCGGCGGCCAGCATGAAGCCGGAGGCGATGCCGAAGAGGGTGAAGTTGACCAGGGTGAAGGGCGAGTGCCACTCCTCGATGAACTGGATACTGGCGTAGATCATGGCGGTGCAGCCGAACAGCGCGAAGGCGGCCAGCGCACCCAGCACCCCGGCGAGCAGCGTGGCGTCCACCGGGATCACCCCCTGGATGCGGAACAGGGGCTGGGTCCACCCCAGCCAGTGGATCACGCCGTAGAGGAACACCAGGAACATGAACACCGGCAGCACGATCACCTCACGCGAGAGCCAGGAGGTGCGCCACTGGCTGGCCGCGCGCCAGGCGCGCTCGGGACGCCCCAGGTGGAAGAGCGAGGCAACCAGGCCGGCCACCAGGAAGGCCAGGCTGAGCGCGCTGCCCACGGCATAGAAGCGCACGCTGTCCTGGGGCTGGAGCAGGTTGGCCAGGGAATAGACCTGCCCGGTGACCAGCGCCAGGAAGAGCCCCTGGCCCACGCCGATGAGGGTGGTGAGGAAGATGACGGAAAAGGCTGGGTGCATGGATATCGATCCTGAGTCTGTCAAACCAACATCAGAAGGCCACGTCGTCCAGGGTTTCGCCCTCGGCGGCCGGCAGCGGGCCCTCCTTGCGCAACGGGTTGTCGGCCCGCACCAGCTCGTCCTCGAAGATCTGGATGCGGGTCTTGCGCCGCGGCAGGTAGTGGTTGGCCGGCTTGGTGCCCCACTCCGGCATCAGCTGGTAGCCGCCGTTCTCGCGGATGGCCAGCGACACTTCCGAGTCGGGATCGTGCACGTCGCCAAAGAGCCGTGCGCTGGTGGGACAGGCCAGCACGCAGGCGGGCTTGCGCTCGGCCTCGGGCAGGGACTCGTCGGTGATGCGGTCGATGCAGAGGGTGCACTTCTTCATCACTTTCTGGTGCTCGTCCAGCTCGCGCATGCCGTAGGGGCAGGCCCAGGAGCAGTACTTGCAGCCGATGCACTTGTCGTAATCCACCAGCACCACACCGTTGTCCTCGCGCTTGTAGGAGGCGCCGGTGGGACAGACGGGCACGCAGGGTGGCTCCTCGCAGTGGAGGCAGCTCTTGGGAAAGTGCACCGTCTCGGTGCGCGGAAACTCGCCGATCTCGAAGGTCTGCACCCGGTTGAAGAAGGTGCCGGTGGGGTCCTTGTCGTAGGGGCGGTGGTCGGTGAGCGGCCCCGCCCAGCCCGAGGTCTGCCACTCCTTGCAGGAGGTGACGCAGGCGTGACAGCCCACGCAGACGTTGAGATCGATCACCAGTGCCAGCTGGGTCATTTTCCCCTCCCGAAGATCCGGCCGAACTTCCCGGCCACGTAGTCCTGCCATTTCGGCCGCCGATGGGTCTGCCCCGGCAGCGGCTTCTGCGCCTTGAACTGGGGCCAGCTCTGCTCCGGCTCCTCGTCGCCCGCCTTGTAGACCCGCACCCGCACGTCGAACCAGGCCGCCTGGCCGGTGACGGGATCGGAGTTGGAGATGTGCTCACCCGACTCGCAGGGTGGCAACTCCTCCGAGATGACGTGGTTGAGCAGGAACCCCTTCTGCGACTCGTTGGCGCGCGGGGTCAGCCCCCAGGCGCCCGCCGCCTTGCCGATGGCGTTCCAGGTCCAGACGGTGCCCGGCTCCACGGCGTTGGAGAAGCGCGCCATGCAGCGCACCTTGCCGTGGGGCGACTCTACCCAGATCCAGTCACCATCCTCGAAGCCGTTGGCCCGGCCCACCTCCGGGTTGACGAAGAGGTAGTTGTGGGTGTGGATCTGGCGCAGCCAGGCGTTCTGGCTGTCCCAGGAGTGGTACATGGCCATGGGCCGCTGGGTGAGGGCGTTCAGCGGATAGGCCTGGGTGTCCACCAGCCGCGACTCCAGGGTCTCGTGGTAAAAGGGCAGCGGATCGAAGTACTGCTCGATGCGCTTGCGCAGCCGCTCCGGCGGCTGCTTGCCCGGCCGCTTGCCCTGGGCGGCAAGGCGGAACTTCTGCAGCACCTCCGAGTAGAGGTGCAGGGTGATGGGCTCGGCATAGCGGGTCATGCCGTGGGCCCGCGCCCACTCCAGGTAGCCCCGGTTCCAGTTGCGCATGTACTGGTAGGAGCGCGGCAGCTCGTAGTGGAAGACGCAGTTGTTCTTGGCGTACATCTCCCACTGGCGCGGGTTGGGCTCGCCCTTGAGGAACTTCTCGCCCCCCTTGCCGCGCCAGCCGGCGAGGAAGCCGATCCCCGAGCCCGGCGAGGTCTCGTAGTTGACGATGAAGTCGGGGTAGTCGCGGAACTTGCGGCTGCCGTCCTCGTTGACGAAGGCGGGCAACTTCAGGCGCGAACCCAGCTCGATGAGCACCTCCTGGAAGGGCTTGCACTCGCCCGTGGGCTCCACCACCGGGATGCGCACCGCATCCACCGGCCCCGAGTACTCGGAGATAGGGCGGTCCAGCATGGACATGGCATCGTGCCGTTCCAGGTAGGTGGTGTCGGGCAGCACCAGGTCGGCGAAGGCCACCGTCTCCGAGGCGAAGGCGTCGGCGACGATGAGAAAGGGGATCCGGTACTCGCCGTTCTCGTCCTTGTCGGTGAGCATCTTCCGGATCTCGCTGGTGTGCATGGACGAGTTCCAGGCCATGTTGGCCATGAACAGCATCAGGGTGTCGATGCGGTAGGGATCGCCCCGCCAGGCATTGGTGATGACGTTGTGCATCAGGCCGTGTACCGAGAGGGGGTACTCCCAGGAGAAGGCCTTGTCGATGCGCACCGGCTCGCCGGCCTCGTCCACGAAGAGATCCTCGGGGTCGGCGGGCCAGCCCAGGGGCATGCCGTTGAGGGGCGTCTCCGGCTGCACGTCCTCCGGTCCCTTCGGCGGCTTCGGGCACGGCGGGATGGGCCGCGGGAAGGGGGCCTTGTGGCGGAAACCGCCGGGGCGGTCGATGGTGCCCAGCAGGGTCATGAGGATCCCCAGGGCGCGGATGGCGTGGAAGCCGTTGGAGTGGGCCGCCAGCCCGCGCATGGCGTGGAAGGCCACGGGGTTGCCGGTGACGGTGTCGTGGTCGTTGTCCCAGCAGTCGGTCCACTGGATGGGCAGTTCGATCTTCTGGTCGCGAGCGGTGACCCCCATCTCGTGGGCCAGGCGGCGGATGGTGTCGGCGGGAATGCCGGTGATCCCCTCCGCCCACTCGGGGGTGTAGTCGTCCACCCGCTCCTTGAGCAACTGGAAGGCAGGCTTCACCGGGGTGCCGTCGTCGAGCACGAACTCGCCCAGCAGGCGCGGGTCGCAGCCGGGTGTGTGGGTGCCCATGGCCAGGTTGAGCTCACGGTCCCACCAGAGCTTGTTCTGGGGATCGAAGCAGCCCTCCTCCACGTGCATCTCCACCCGCTCGAAGAGGCCGTGGTCGTCACGCTCGGGGTCGTCGACCACCAGCTCGGCGGCATTGGTGTACTGCACCAGGAAGTCGCGGTCGTAGAGCCCCTGCTTGATCAGCTCGTGGATGATGGCCAGCAGCAGGGCGCCGTCGGTGCCCGGCCGGATGGGCACCCACTCGTCGGCGATGGCCGAGTAGCCGGTGCGGACGGGGTTGATGGAGATGAAGCGCCCGCCGCGCCGCTTGAACTTGGAGATGGCGATCTTCAGCGGGTTGGAGTCGTGGTCCTCGGCGGTACCGATCATGACGAAGAGCTTGGCCCGCTCCAGGTCGGGGCCGCCAAACTCCCAGAAGGAGCCACCGATGGTGTAGATGAGCCCCGCCGCCATGTTCACCGAGCAGAAGCCGCCATGGGCGGCGTAGTTGGGGGTGCCGAACTGCTTGGAAAAGAGGCCGGTCAGCGCCTGCATCTGGTCGCGGCCGGTGAAGAGGGCAAACTTCCTGGGATCGGTCTTGCGGATCTTCGACAGCCGCTCCTCCATGATCTGGAAGGCGCGCTCCCATGAGATCTCTTCGAACTCCGACTCGCCCCGCTCCGCCCCCTCCTTGCGCAGCAGGGGTTTGGTGAGGCGCGCCGGCGAGTACTGTTTCATGATGCCCGAGGCGCCCTTGGCGCAGATCACCCCCTGGTTGTGGGGGTGCTCGGGGTTACCCTCGATGTGGCGCACTTCGCCGTCGCGCAGGGTGACGCGGATGCCACAGCGGCAGGCGCACATGTAGCAGGTGGTGTTCTTGATCTCCACCCGGCCGACGGCGCGGTCGGAGTAGTCGACGGGGTCCAACATGGAAAGGGCCTGACAGGGTCTGGAAACAGTCTATTCTAATATTAGACTATCCTAATATAAACCCTGGAACAGACCCCTTGTTTTCAGGCGCGGCTCAGCAGCCGCAGCCCTGCTGCAGCCGCGGCAGGTCGAGAATCCTCACCGAGCGGCAGGAGACCTCGATGACGTTCTCCCGCTCCAGCGTGTGGATGATGCGTGAGAAGGTCTCGGGCGTGAGGTTGAGCAGGGAAGCGGTGTTGGCCTTGGTGTCGGGCAGCTCCACCATGTGGTTGTCGTTTCCCCGCGTCCTGGACTGCTCGATCTCGCGCAACAGGTAGCCCACCACCCGCTCCTTCGATGTCTGCAAGCAGAGCGCCTCCATCTGGGAGAAGAGATCGCAGATGCGACGGCTCATGCCGTCCAGCAGGTGCTGCTTCAGTCCATCGTCGCGCTGAAGCAACTCCAGGAAAACGTCCCGTTCGATGAAAAGCAGCTTTGAATCCCGGATGGCCTGGGCGTAGAAGGGCCAGAGGTTGCCCGCCAGTACCATGGATTCACCGAAACTCTGCCCGGGACTGATGATCTCGACAATCTTCTCGTTGCCGCGGGAGGAGAGGAAGGCCAGCTTGACCTTGCCTTCCAGGAGGAAGTAGAAGCCCAGGACCCGTTCACCTTTGGCGAAGATCTGTTCGCTCTTCAGGACCGAGAGTTCACGGGCCCGCCTGGAAATCAGGTAGAGAGAATCGCCATCCAGCCCGGCAAACAGCGACATCCTGGCCAGGGCGCCTGATATAGCGTATGCATCCATCGCTCCATCCTCGAGTACAGGTAAACACGGGTTTTTCCGACCCACGTTCCACCTGGAAGATGCTGCATATCCGGGGAACTATACGGCGAGGTCTTGGTTTTATTTCAATGCATTTTGTAGCCTGACAGGCGCTGGTTCATTGATAATTCGCAACACCGGGAAAAACATGGTTTGACCGGGGTCAAGTATGGCACACGCTTACGGAAAAGACCCCGTGGAAACCCGGCTCTCGGCAAGAAAAAAGGCGTGCGAATCTTCGCACGCCTCTTTTCTTCGCTCCGATCCGCCTTACTTGGCGGGCTGGGCGGGCGCCTGCGGAGCCTGAGGAGCCGCAGGAGCAACCGGCGGCGCATAGGGCCCGTAGGGCGCACCATAGCCGTAGGGAGGATAGGCCCACCAGGGACCATAGTAATCGTAGTAACGATCACGCCAGTAGTTGCGGCCCCAGCCGCGGCCACTGCCGGAAGCGTGCATGCCGAAGTCGAAGTCGCCGGCGCCGTCGCCCCAGCCATCCCACCAGTCGTCCCAGCCACGGTGACCCCAGCCGTCGTCCCAGGGACCCCACCAGGCAGAGGCGGAGCCTGCAGCAGCGATCAGCGCTGCAAATGCTGCAACCTTGAGCGTCTTTTTCATGTCATCTCTCCTTTTGGATGAAACGAACAATGCATCATGCCTGCTCGATCCGGCACTGCATCGATCGGCAGACCGTTACCGGAAAGCTTCGTACAGCTGGGCTTTCTCAAGCGTTAGTATTTAATCTTTTACTAATATAGTCAATCGGTATTATCAATATGGAAATTTGCAGTGATTGACTATTCGAAATCTTCTTCCTCCAGGGGAGGATTGCCGTCATGGACCACGTAGTTACGCCGCTGGAGGTAGGATTCGCGGTGGAAGATATACGGGTCCAGGGCCGCCGACTCGACCACCTTCTCCGCCCGCAGCAGATCGGCGCGGCGGTCCACGTAGCGGAGCGTCCAGAGCGTCCAGCCCAACTGGTTGTCGCCGATCCGATAGTAGATGGGGTTGCTCACCCAGTCCACGGCAAAACCCGCACCGTCCCGGATACTGCTCGACCCGATGATGGGCAGTACCAGGTAGGGCCCGGAGGGCACGCCCCATTTTCCCAGGGTCTGGCCGAAATCTTCGTCATGCTTCTCCAGCCCCCAGGTGGTGGCCACGTCCATGAAGCCGAAGAACCCCAGGGTGGAGTTGATCGCCAGCCTGCCAAGGTCGGACAGGGCCTCCTTCACCTTGAACTGCAACAGGTTGTTGAGCGCGGTCGGAATCTCGTCCAGATTGTTGAAGAAGTTGGTGATGCCGCGATCGATGGGCTCGGGCGTGATCTTCTGGTACCCCTTCGCCAGCGGCTTGGCCACATAGGTGTCGATGTGCTGGTTCAGTGCGAACATGGAGCGGTTGAAGGGTTCCAGCGGATCACCCGGCTCGGGTTCCATGCCCACCCAGCTGGCGCAGCCGCCAGTGCCCAGAACGGATGCCAGGAGCAGCAGTGAGCCCCCCGCCCTCTTCGTGAATGAAAGTTTCATCTGCATGTTGCCCTCCTTGTCCCCAATCCTACCAGTAGAGCGGGGTCACACTGTATCCGGCATTTTGCAAAAGTTTGACCAGCCCCTCATTTCCGGGCAGATGCAGGGCGCCCACCGCCACCAGGCTCCTTCCCTGCCGCAGCATGGGCAGCAGCCGTTGCAACATGCGATGGTTCCTCTCCTCGATCAGCTGCCGGCGAAACCAGGCGGCCAGCTGCTCGTCTCCCGCGGCATCGTACTCCAGGCTCAGCGCCTGCAACCGCTCGAGGTCTCCCGCCAAGTAGGCCCGTGTCAGGCTCTCCAGCTGCGCGGGCATCCCGCCCTGCTGTTCCAGCACCTCTTCGAGCATGCGGATCTGGAGCGGCCGAGGCAGGCCATCGAAAAGCGCCATCTGCTCCTGCGCCGTCTCCAGGGCAACGAGCCGCTTGCCCGCCGCCAGCGCCCGCTGGTGGATCACCTGGTCCATGGCCGCCCCCTGGAGTTCCGGGGTGCCCAGGGTCACCGCCACCGCCCAGGGCTTCATCCGTTCCAGCAGCAACTCCGGCACCCCCTTCTCCCGCATGGACGCCAGCACCCGCCGGTAGAGCCCCTGCCCCAGCAGCTGCGACAGTTTCTGGTTCGCGGGCAGCAGCATCGCCAGGCTGGCACTCACCAGGGAACCGGCATCGGGCAGGATCTCCAGCACTACCTGGTCCACCTCGGCCATGGGCTGGCGCACGCGGTCCAGCACCGAGATGACGCGGCTGTCGTCACTGTGCATGGTACCCAACAGGTAGTGGGTGGGCTGCCCGGGCCTGCTGAAGCTGTAGAGGACGCTCTGCCCGGTAGCGGCCGGCGCGCAGCTCCACGCCCCCCACCACAGGAGCACCATCCAGAGGATTTTCTTCGCCAAGCGCGGCTCCATGACTTATCCTTGCTGCCGTGAACGTGAACGAGAAAGGATCTCATCCTACCATCGACCAGCGCTTCCGGGGATTCCTGCCCGTGGTGGTGGACGTGGAGACCGCCGGTTTCGACGCCGCGCGCGACGCCCTGCTGGAGATCGCCGCCGTCATCATCGAGATGGACGAGGCAGGCCGCCTCTACCCGGGAAAGACGGTGAGCTGCCACGTGGAGCCCTTCGAAGGCGCCAACCTGGATCCCAAGGCGCTGGAGTTCAACGGCATCGACCCCTGGCATCCCTTCCGCCAGGCACTGCCGGAACGGGAGGCGCTGCAGACCATCTTCACCCCGGTGCGCCGGGCAGTGAAGAGAAACCACTGCCGCCGCGCCATCCTGGTGGGCCACAACGCCTTCTTCGATCTGGGCTTCATCAACGCCGCGGTGGAACGCACCGGCATCAAGCGCAACCCCTTCCACCCCTTCAGCACCTTCGACACCGTCACCCTGGCGGGACTGGCCTATGGCCAGACGGTGCTGGCCCGCGCCGCGGCCGAGGCGGGCATCGAGTGGGACGGGAAGGAGGCGCACAGCGCCCTCTACGACACGGTGAAGACCGCGGAGCTCTTCTGTGCCGTGGTCAACCGCTGGCAGGAGCTGGTGGAGCTGGAACAGCGGATCGGCTCCACCGATTCATGAAAAAAGGCGGGGATGGCCCCGCCTCTTCCGGCTTCGTCGAAAACAGGTCGTCAGCTCTCTTCGCTCTCCTCTTCTTCCTTGGGCCACTTCTTGGCAGCCTCCTTCACCATCTTTTGCAACTCCCCACTCTCGAGCAGCTCCAGGGTGATGTCGCAGCCGCCGATGAGTTCCCCATCGATGTAGATCTGGGGAAAGGTGGGCCAGTCGGCGAACTTCGGCAGATTCTCGAAGATCTCGGGGTCCGCCAGCACGTTCACGTAGGCAAACTTTTCGCCGCACTGCTGCAGCGCCGCCGCCGCACGCGAGGAGAAGCCGCACTGCGGGAACTGGGGCGTCCCCTTCATGTAGATGAGAATGGGATTGTTCTCGACCTGCTCTCTGATTCTCTCCAGTGGATCCATGCTCTTCTCACTCCGGAATGGTCTGTTTCTGGTGGCGGCGAACCCCGGGGTGGTTCACCATGTCATCGGGCAGCCATTCTACCCCCACCGCGAAGCCACATAAACCGGACGAACAGCCCGGGCATCCCCTCCCCGGCCCGCCGGAACCTCTGGTCGTGGTCCCGGTCTTACCGTAAAATCGGGTCGTCCCGACAACAACTGCCAAACCGAGGAGAGAGACAGACAATGAACCGTTTCGAGGAACGAACCCTTGCGCGTGGTTACGAAGGCACCTTCGCCACCAACAAGGTCATCAAGAACACCTACCTGCTGCTGTCGGCTACCCTGCTCTTCAGCGGCCTCATGGCCCTGGTCTCCCTGTTCCTGGCCGTGCCCCTGTGGACCTACACCGTCTCGGTGATCGTGGCCATGCTGCTGGGCATCTTCGTGCTGCCGCGCACCCAGGACTCGGCCGCCGGAATCGGTGTCATCTTTGGCATCACCGGCCTCATGGGATTCGGCCTGGGTGCCGTCATCAGCCTCTACCTGCAGCTGCCCAACGGCCCCCAGACCGTGGCCCTGGCCCTGGGCGGCACCGGTGTCATCTTCCTGGGGCTCTCCGGCTACGCCCTGAGCAGCCGGCGCGACTTCAGCTTCATGGGCGGCTTCATCTTCGCCGGCATGATGGTGATGCTGGTGGCGGTACTGGCCAACATCTTCCTGCAGCTCCCGGCGCTGCAGCTGGCCATCGCCGCGGGTTTCATCCTGCTCATGAGCGGCTTCATCCTGTTCCAGACCAGCCAGATGGTGCACGGTGGAGAGACCAACTACATCAACGCCACCTACGGCCTCTACCTCTCCATCTTCAACATCTTCATCAGCCTGCTGCAGATCCTGGGTATCTTCGGCGGAGACGAGTGACCGGCACTCGACCATCCCCTGACGACCCCGGCTCCGCGCCGGGGTTTTCGTTGCCCTGAAGGAGGGAGGAATCGCCCATGGAGCTCGCCCTGCAGATCGCCAGCGCGGTGCTGGTGGTGATCATGCTGGCCTATCTCTGGCCCGCCGCGAAGCACTGGATGCAGAACGGCCCCAAGGCCGCCCCCGGCGACTGGCGCGCCGCGGCCATCCCCCTGCTGCTGGTGGTGGGATTCGTGATGCTGCTGATCCTGCTGGTGAAGAACTGAAAACCCCGGCCACCTGACGGCAGCCGGGGTTGGTTGTCGCGCGGTTCACCGGATTCCCTTCCGGAGCCAACTTCCCTGTCGGCCTGCCCGCTCCGGGGCATCCCTTGACGACGGGGGTCATTCTAGGCGGCGGCCCCCCGCGCGGGAATGCGCCCTTTCCCAAGCCGTTGTAGGAAATTTCCGATACCGCCGTAGCGCTCAGTCTTCGGACGCGATCCGCTCCTGCCCACCCATCCAGGGGCGCAGCGCCTCGGGGATGCGGATGGAGCCGTCTGCCTCCTGGCAGTTCTCCATCACCGCCACCAGGGTGCGGCCCACCGCCAGCCCGGAGCCATTGATGGTGTGCAGCAGTTCCGGCTTGCCGGTTTCGGGATTGCGCCAGCGCGCCTGCATGCGCCGCGCCTGGAAATCGACGAAGTTGGAGCAGGAGGAGATCTCACGGTACCTCCCCTGCCCCGGCAGCCACACCTCCAGATCGTAGGTCTTGGTGGCGGAGAAGCCGAGGTCACCGGTGCAGAGGGTCACCACCCGGTAGGGCAACTCCAGCAGTTGGAGCACCTTCTCGGCGTGGCCGGTGAGCTCTTCGAGGGCGGCGAAGGAGTCCTCCGCCCGCACCGCCTGCACCAGCTCCACCTTGTCGAACTGGTGCTGGCGGATCATGCCGCGGGTATCCTTGCCGTAGGCGCCCGCCTCGGAGCGGAAGCAGGGGGTGTGGGCCACCACCCGGAAGGGCACCGCCTCGGCGGGCAGGATGCGGTCGCGCAGCAGGTTGGTGAGCGGCACCTCGGCGGTGGGGATCAGGTACCAGGGCCGTTCCCCCTCCAGGCGGAAGAGATCCTCTGCAAACTTGGGCAGCTGGCCGGTGCCGTAGAGGGAGGCGTCGTTGACGACGTAGGGGACATAGGTCTCCCGGTAGCCGTGCTCACGGGTGTGCAGGTCGAGCATGAACTGGGCCAGGGCACGGTGCAGGCGCGCGATGTCGCCGTGCATCACGGTGAAGCGGGAGCCGGTGAGCCTGGCCGCCGCCTCGAAGTCGAGCCCGCCCAGGGCCTCGCCCAGGTCCACGTGGTCCTTCGGCTCGAAGTCGAACTCCGGGATCTCGCCCCAGCGCCGCTCCTCGCGGTTGCCCTCCTCGTCGGCGCCGTCGGGCACGCTCTCGTGGGGCAGGTTGGGCAGGTGCAGCATGAACTGGCGCAGCTCCTCCTGCACCAGCCGCAGCGCCTCCTCCTCCGCCTTGAGCTCGTCGCCGATGCTGGCCACCTCGTCGAGCAGGGGCTGGATATCCTCGCCCGCGGCCTTGGCCCGGCCGATGGCCCTGGAGCGGGTGTTGCGCAGGTTCTGCAGCTCCTGGGTGCGCACCTGCAGCGCCTTGCGCTTCCCCTCCAGGGTGCGGAAGGCCGCCAGGTCCAGCTCGAATCCACGGCGGGCCAGGGCGGCCGCCACCTTCTCGGGGTCGCTGCGCAGCAGCTTGGGGTCCAGCATCGTTCGTATCTCCAGGTAGGTGTCAGCTCCGACCGGTTTTTCCGGGTTCGGCCCGGGGACGGGCCTCCTGCACGCCCCCGCCGCGACCCCCTCCTACGAATCCAGGTTGGTGCGCGCAGTCCAGCAGACCAGATGACCGGGATCGATCTCGTTGCGCAGGTGCTCCACCACCGCCGCCACCTTCTCCGGCCGGTCGAAGAACTCGATCACCACCGGCATGTCCAGGGAGAGGTCGAGCAGTGAGGCGGTGTGCATCTTACCCGAACGCCCGAAGCCCGCAACCCCGCGGAAGGCGGTGACGCCGGCCACCTTCTCCACGTCGTGGAGGTAGCGCAGCGTCTCTTTCATCCTGTGCTCGCCCTCGGTGCAGTAGATGCGCACCATGGTCACTTCGTCGGTCATAGCTGCCTCCCGAGAATCACGCCGGCCCAGGCCGCCAGCAGGCAGACGAAAACACTCACCCCCATGTTGAGGAACGCCTTGCCGATCTCGGCCTGTTCGATGAGGTTGATGGTCTCGATGGAAAAGGTGGAGAAGGTGGTGAAGGCGCCGAGAAAGCCGATGAGCAGGAAGGCGCGGATCTCGGGCCCGGTGGTGAGCCGCTCCAGCAGCAGGATGTAGAGCACGCCCATGGCCAGGGAACCCGCCACGTTCACCGCCAGGGTGCCCCAGGGAAAGCCCCGCCCAAGCCAGGCGTAGACGGCGGTGGAGACCCAGTAGCGCATCAGCGCCCCGGCTGCGCCTCCCAGTGCGATGGCCAGTGCCTGCATCGGTCCCCGAGCTGGATGAAAAAAGAAATTCTACCCCGAATTCCCTTCCGCCTGCTCGTCCAGCTCTCGCAGGTGGGCCAGCTTCTCGCGGATGCGGATCTCCAGTCCACGCTCCACGGGGTGGTAGTAGCGCCGGCCCTCCAGCCCCTCGGGAAAGTAGTTCTCCCCCGCCGCGTAGCCTTCGGGCTCATCGTGGGCGTAACGGTAGCGCCTGCCGTAACCCAGCTCCTTCATCAGCTTCGTGGGAGCGTTGCGCAGGTGGAGGGGAACCTCCAGGGTGCCGGTCTCGCGCGCCTCCTTCATGGCCGCCTTGAAGGCGGTATAGACGGCGTTGCTCTTGGCCGCGCAGGCCAGGTAGACCACCGCCTGGGCGATGGCCAGCTCGCCCTCGGGGCTGCCGAGGCGCTCCTGCACCTGCCAGGCGTCGAGGGCCACCTGCAGGGCGCGGGGGTCGGCGTTGCCGATGTCCTCCGAGGCCATGCGCACCACCCGCCGCGCGATGTAGAGGGGATCACAGCCACCGTCGAGCATGCGGCAGAGCCAGTAGAGGGCGGCGTCGGGCGAAGAGCCGCGCACCGCCTTGTGCAGCGCGGAGATCTGGTCGTAGAAGTACTCGCCCCCCTTGTCGAAGCGGCGCACCTGCCCCGAGCAGACCTCCACCACCACCTCATGGGGAATGCGCCCCGCCTCGGCCAGTGCGGCGGCATTCTCCAGCAGGTTGAGGGCCCGTCGGGCGTCGCCGTCGGCGGCGCGGGCCATGAGCACCAGGTCCGCCTCATCGATCCCGAGCTCCTCAGCGCCCAGGCCGCGCTCGCGATCCTCCAGGGCGTGGTGAAGCACCGCCAGCAGCTCCTCCTCGGTGAGCGCCTTGAGCACGTAGACCCTCGCCCGCGAGAGCAGCGCGTTGTTGAGCTCGAAGGAGGGGTTCTCGGTGGTGGCGCCCACGAAGAGAAGGGTGCCGTCCTCCACGTGGGGCAGGAAGGCGTCCTGCTGGCTCTTGTTGAAGCGGTGCACCTCGTCGATGAAAAGCAGCGTGCCCCTGCCGGCGGCGCGGTTCTGGCGCGCCTGTTCCACCGCGGCGCGGATCTCCTTCACCCCCGAGAGCACCGCCGAGATGGAGAGGAACTCGCAGCCGGAGTGGTTGGCCAGCATGCGCGCCAGGGTGGTCTTGCCGGTGCCGGGTGGCCCCCAGAAGATCATGGAGTGGAGCTGGCCGCGCTCGATGGCGCGGCGCAGGGGTTTGCCTTCGCCCAGGATGTGGGACTGCCCCTGGTACTCGGCCAGGGTGCGGGGCCGCATGCGGTCCGCCAGGGGACGGTCCCGCAGCGACTCCGCGGCGAAGAGGTCACTGGTCGAGGATGTCATAGCCGGGCGGCGGCTCGAAGCGGAAGAGTTCCTCGGGCAGGGGCATGTTCTTCTCGAGGTGGGTGAAGCGGAAGTTGGTCACCTGGCCGAAGCGGTCGGCCATCTCCAGCCGCGCCAGCCCCTGCCCGTCGAGGCCGACGAGGATCTGCTCGAACTGGCTCTGCTCATCCCGCGGCGTGAGCTTGAGCCAGGCCACGCCCTGGCGTATCCCCAGTTCCTCCACCTCGAAGTCGCGGTCGAGCTCCACCTTCTCCGCCAACAGGCCGGCGGGCGTGCCCCGGAGCGCCGCCTTCTGCGAACGCTGGCTCACCTGCTCCAGATCCGGCTCCACCAGCCAGATGGTACGGCCGTCGGCCACGATGTAGCGCCCCTCCTCCCCCTCGTACTCCCAGCGGAAGCGGCTGGGCCGGGAGACATAGAGGGTGCCGCGGGCCAGGCTCACCTCGTTGGTCTCGGTGTCGATCACCTGCTGTTCGAACTCGGCCATGAGGGTGTGGAGGCCGTCGAGGAAGGATTCGAGGCGCTGGCGGGGGGAATCGGCGGCGCTGGCGGTGCCAAGCAGGAAAAGATAGAAGAAAACAGTCAGTCTCGAAAGGAACATGAAATTATCCAGGTTTGCAACAAGAACTCCGAATCGGACGCCGAGGGTTCCGGGGGTTCCTGACGGGACCGCTACGAGCACATCCCTGTGCGCTCGACCTCGGCCATCCCTGGCCTCGGACGTCCCGTCAGGAACCCCCGGAACCCTCCCCCCACCTCTCTGCTCCCGGTCAATCCTCCGGGGGCGGCGGCGCCAGCACCTCGCGGTTGCCCTTGCCGTCGGGCGGGCTGACGATGCCGATGCGTTCCATCTCCTCCACCAGGCGGGCGGCGCGGTTGTAGCCGATCTTCAGGCGCCGCTGCACGCCCGAGATGGAGGCGCGGCGCGTCTCGGTGACGATGCGCACCGCCTCGTCGAAGAGAGGATCGGCATCCTCGGTCTCCACGCCGGAGGCCTCGGCAGATAGACCCGGGATCGCCTCGGTGGGTTCCTGCACGATCTCGTCGATGTAGTCGGGCTCGCCCGACTTCTTCAGGAAATCCACCACCCGGTGCACCTCCTCGTCGGAGACGAAGGCGCCGTGGGTGCGCTGGGGGATGGAGCTTCCCGGCGGCAGGTAGAGCATGTCGCCGTGGCCCAGCAAGTGCTCGGCGCCCATCTGGTCGAGGATGGTGCGCGAGTCGATGCGCGAGGAGACCTGGAAGGCCACCCGGGTGGGGATGTTGGCCTTGATGAGGCCAGTGATCACGTCCACCGAGGGGCGCTGGGTGGCCAGCAGCAGGTGGATGCCGGCGGCCCGCGCCTTCTGCGCCAGGCGGGCGATGAGCTCCTCCACCTTCTTGCCCACCACCATCATCATGTCGGCCAGCTCATCGATCACCACCACGATGTAGGGCATGTGGGTGAGGAAGGGCGCCTCGGCGGGCTCGTCCTCGGTGAGGCCGGTGGGGTCGGGCTGCCACAGGGGATCCCGGATGGGCTGCCCCGCCTTCTCCGCCTCCCGGATCTTCTTGTTGTAGCCGCCGATGCCGCGCACCCCCAGCGCCGCCATCAGCCGGTAGCGCCGCTCCATCTCGCCCACGCACCAGCGCAGGGCGTTGGCCGCCTCCTTCATGTCGGTGACCACCGGCGTCAGCAGGTGGGGGATGCCCTCGTAGACCGACAGCTCCAGCATCTTGGGATCCACCATGATGAGGCGCACCTCGTCCGCCTTCGCCTTGTAGAGCAGGCTGAGGATCATGGCATTGATGGCCACCGACTTGCCCGAGCCGGTGGTGCCGGCGATGAGGGCGTGGGGCATCCTGGCCAGGTCCGCCACCACCGGCTTGCCCGAGATGTCCTTGCCCAGCACCAGGGTCAGCGGCGACTTCGACTGGTCGTACTCCTGCGAGCAGAGCACCTCGCTCAGATAGACCATCTCGCGGTGCTCGTTGGGGATCTCCAGACCGATGGTGGACTTGCCGGGGATCACCTCCACCACCCGCACCGAGATCACCGAGAGGGAGCGGGCCAGGTCCTTGGAGAGGTTGGTGATCTTGCTCGCCTTGGTGCCCGGCGCCAGCTGCAGCTCGAAGAGGGTCACCACCGGGCCGGGATGGACCGCCACCACCTGCACCTGGATGCGGAAGTCCTCCAGCTTGCGTTCCACCAGGCGGGAGAGCGCCTCCAGCGCCTCCTCGGAGTAGCCGTACTCGCTGTGCTGCGGCTGGTCGAGAAGGGAGAGAGGCGGCAGCTCGGAGTTGGGCTCCGGCTCGATGAGGGTCATCTGCTTCTCCTTCTCCACCCGCACGCTGGGCACTACCCTGGTCATCTCGGGCTCGATGCGCGGCGGCTTGCGCTTCTCGATCTTCTTCTTCTCCTTCTTCAGCGCCTCGCTGCGCTCCTGCTTGAGGCGGCGCGCCTCGGCCGCCTCGCCGCGGCTGCGCAGGAACTGGCGCACCTGGCCGAAGCCGCCCAGCACCAGCCCGCCGATGCCCTCCATGAGCGCCACCCAGGAGAGGCCGCTGAAAAGGGTGAACCCCACCAGGAAGAGGGTCAGCAGGAAGAGGCTGCCGCCGGCGAAGCTCACCACCTCCACCAGCGCCTGCTGCACCGCCTGGCCGAGGATGCCGCCGGGTCCCGCGGGCAGGGTGGTGTCCGGCGGCAGGTGCATGGCCGCCAGCCCGGTGCCCGCCACCAGGGTGATGAAGAAGCCGATCCAGCGCACCACCAACAGGCGGTAGTCCCGCTCCTTCTCCTCGCCCCGGTCGCGGAACAGCAGCCAGCCGCTCCACAGGATCACCACCGGGAAGAGGTAGGCGAGCCAGCCGAAGAGGGAGTAGAGCACGCTGGAGAACCAGGCGCCGGCCGGGCCGCCGCCGTTGGCGGCGTGCCGCCGCTCGCCCACGAAGGACCAGCCGGGATCTTCCGGCGAGAAGGTCACCAGGGAGAGGACGAAATAGCCGCTGACGGCCAGAAGCAGCAGGAAGCCCCCCTCCCGGAGCCTCTTATTCAGCGTTGCGTGCACCGGTCTCCTCGCGATGAACAGGGCAGGCACGCCGGACGCGCTGCGCAGGCCCGGCCCGGGTGGAAGCGCATCTGGCAGCAGTTCAGAAACACGGGATAAACACTATCAATCAATGTGTTAGGAATGATTTTTTGAGCGATTTGACAAATTATTTCACACCAGCGCCGGATGCACCACCTCGCCATCCTGCACATTCGGCACGGTGAGAAGCGGGTCATCCTTTCCCCCTTCTTGCCGCTGGCCGGATCCCTCTTTGGGGATGCCGATTTGCATGTGATAGGATTCGCGGATTCCGAAGCCCCAAGTATAAAGGAGTTCCTTCCGTGAGCGAGACCAGGCACTGCAAGTTGCTCATTCTCGGTTCCGGCCCCGCCGGCTACACCGCTGCCGTCTACGCGGCCCGCGCCAACCTCGAACCGGTGCTGGTCACCGGCATGGAGCAGGGTGGCCAGCTCATGACCACCACCGACGTGGACAACTGGCCCGGCGACTGGGAGGGGGTGCAGGGACCGGACCTCATGGAGCGGATGAGGAAGCACGCCGAGCGCTTCGACACCGAGATCGTCTTCGACCACATCCACACCGCCGAGCTGGGCAGCCGCCCCTTCACCCTCAAGGGCGACGCCGGCACCTACACCTGCGACGCGCTGATCATCTGCACTGGCGCCTCGGCCCGCTGGCTGGGCATCCCCTCGGAGGAGAAGTTCAAGGGCAAGGGAGTCTCCGCCTGCGCCACCTGCGACGGCTTCTTCTACCGCGGCCAGAAGGTGGCGGTGATCGGTGGCGGCAACACCGCCGTGGAAGAGGCGCTCTACCTCTCCAACATCGCCTCCGAGGTGGTGCTGGTACACCGCCGCGACGCCCTGCGCGCCGAGAAGATCCTGCAGAAGCAGATCCTGGAGAAGGCCGAGCACGGCAACGTCACCATCCTCTGGGACAGCGTGCTGGACGAGGTGCTGGGCGATGACTCCGGCGTCACCGGCATGCGGGTGAAGAACGTCAAGGACGGCTCCACGCTGGAGATCGAGCTGCAGGGCGTCTTCATCGCCATCGGCCACAAGCCCAACACCGACCTCTTCGCCGGCCAGCTCGAGATGGAGAACGGCTACATCAAGGTGAAGAGTGGCACTGAGGGCAACGCCACCGCCACCTCCATCGAGGGGGTCTTCGCCGCAGGTGACGTGGCCGACCACGTCTACCAGCAGGCGGTCACCTCCGCCGCCGCCGGCTGCATGGCGGCGCTGGACGCGGAGAAGTACCTGGACGCGCTGGCGCTGGAGCAGTAGTCCTTGATCCACCTGCTGGACGGCAGCCCGCCCAACCTGCCATTTCCCGATCCAGCAACCGCGGAAACCGAGCCCGACGGCCTGCTGGCCGTCGGCGGGGATCTCTCCCCCGCCCGGCTGGTCAACGCCTACCGGCAGGGGATCTTCCCTTGGTACAGCGCCGGACAGCCCATCCTCTGGTGGAGCCCCGACCCGCGCATGGTGCTCTTTCCCGAGCGGCTCCACGTGGGCCGCAGCCTGCGCAGGGCCCTGCGCCGGGGCACCTTCGAAGTCACCTTCGACCGCGACTTCGGCGCCGTCATCCGCGCCTGCGCGGCGCCGCGGGACGGGCAAGGGGGCACCTGGATCACGCCGGAGATGATCGACGCCTACGAAACGCTGCACCGCCTCGGCCTCGCTCACTCGGTGGAGGCCTGGCACCGGGGCGAACTGGCCGGCGGCCTCTACGGCGTGGCCCTGGGCCGCCTCTTCTTCGGCGAGTCCATGTTCACCGCCGTGAGCGACGCCTCCAAGGTGGCCTTCGTCCACCTGGTGCGCACCCTGCAGGCGATGGGCTGTCCCATGATCGACTGCCAGGTGCACACCGACCACCTCGAGTCCCTCGGCGCGGAGCTCGTCCCCCGCCGGCGCTTCCTCAAACTGCTCGAAGCGCACATCGATCAGCCCCTCCCCTTTCCCGCCGGGCCATGTTCCGTCTCGGCCTGACCCCTCCCCACGACTGCGACTACCTGCCGGACCGGCAGTCGCGCTCGCTGGTGGTGGTGGACGAGACGCTGCTCTCGTCCCGCGCCTACGACTTCTTCCTGGCCCAGGGCTTTCGCCGCAGCGGCAGCCACGTCTACCGTCCCTGGTGCGACCGCTGCCGCCAGTGCGTGGCCGCGCGCATCCCGGTGGAGGCGTTCCGGCCGAGCCGCGGCCAGCGGCGCGTCCGCAGGCGCAATGCAGACCTGGAGGCCGACTGGGTGGTCACCGATCGTCTCAACGACGAGCAGTGGGCGCTCTACCGCGCCTACCTCCAGGCTCGCCACGGGGAGGGAGAGATGGCCAGGGCCAGCCGCGCCGCCAGCGACGCCTTCCTCTTCAGCCCCTGGGCGAGCACCCGGCTGCTGGAGCTGCGCCTCGAGGACCAACTGGTGGCGGTGGCGGTCACCGACGAGCAGCCGCGCAGCTTCTCCGCCCTCTATACCTTCTTCCACCCGGACCACGCCCGGCGCTCCCTGGGCACCCTGGCCATCCTGCTCCAGGTGGAGGCCGCCCGGGCGGAGGGCCGCACCTGGCTCTACCTGGGCTACTGGATTCCCGACTGCCGCAAGATGCGCTACAAGGCCGGGTTCCTGCCGGTGGAGGTGCGGCGGCCGGAGCGGGAGATGCGGGAGGAAAGGTGGGAGAGACTCTCCAGCGCGAAGGAGCAGGAAGGGTTCCTGCAACGGCTCCGGGAAGCGTCCGAAGGGTGGAGCCGGCCGTAGGAGGCCCGCCCCCGGGCCGAACACCGATCCACCGCAACAACCCGTAGGCCGGGCGAGGCCGCCTTGCGGCCGACCCCGGCAGAACACGAGCCGCCCGCGTCCGGCCTTCGGCCTCGGCGGGCCTACGTCCCCGTCGCCCTACCGAAGCCCTCCAGGCCCAACACCGAACCCCTCAGAAATACCGCGCCAGCTCCAGCTGCAGATAATCGTCCCGGCGGAAAGGATATTGCAGGTCCCGCTCGTCCACGTTGAGCCAGGCCCGCAGCTGCAGGGTCGCCTTCCAGCTCTGGCCCAGGCGGCGGCTGCCCTCGATGTTGAGCAGGGTGGAGCCGTTCTCCCAGTCCACGACGAAGCCGCCCAGCAGCTCGCTGCTCTGTTCGTCGTTGGCGGTCCAGCGCAGGGCGAGGAAGGCGTCGTGGTTGA
>Ga0256914_1001551_pt1 | contig 20497 bp, 11 predicted proteins | sample HulkmetaG_FD_191571 | JGI IMG/M metagenome (GOLD analysis project Ga0256914, IMG submission 191571) | Hydrothermal chimney microbial communities from Main Endeavour vent field at the Juan de Fuca Ridge, Pacific Ocean - Hulk | ecosystem: Environmental > Aquatic > Marine > Hydrothermal vents ... | reverse complement strand
GTCAAGAGAGATGCATGGGGGGGCAGGTAAATGTTGTAGAAATCTGGCAGTCGCATGAACTGCTTTTGCCCTCCTACCCTTCGCCCGTGTGTGCAACCGCCAAAATATGCGTCACCGCGGTGGAAGCAGGCCCGCCGAGGCACTGGATCATCCCGATTTTCGCATCCGGGAGTTGATTCTCCCCGGCCTGACCGCGCAACTGGAGGACGGCTTCCACCGCCTGATAAACGCCCGTTGCCCCCCAGGGGTTCCCGCGGGCTTTGAGCCCGCCCATCGTGGCGACCGGCAGCCTCCCATCGAGGCGGATTCCGCCATCTTGAGCGAACTGCCAGCCCCGGCCGCGCTCCGCGAAGCCCGCCGCCTCCAGGGAAATCGCCGCGTAAACCGAATAAGCGTCGAACAACTCGAAGAAGTCCACCTCCCCGCGCGTGACCCCGGCCTGATGCAGCGCCCGCTCTACGGAGAGCCGCGCTGCCCGAAAGTCCAGCGGATCGGGGCGGTCGTGCAGAGCGAGGGTGTCCGTCGCCGCGCTGGAACCGGCGATGGCAACGCAGGGATGCGAGTCATTCTTCGGCAGCAGGTCGGCGCGGGTGAGCAGCAAAGCCGCCGCACCGTCGGCGTCGGGCGCGGCGTCGAACATGTTGAGCGGGTCGCTCACCATCCCCGCGCGGGCGTAGAGTTCCGGTTTGATGGCGCGGCGGAACATGGCGTTGGGGTTGCCCGTGCCGTTGGCGTGCGCCGTGAGCGGGAAAACGCCCATCGCCTCGCGGGGGACGTTGTGCTCGAACAGGTAACGGTGCATCAGCAGCGCGGCCTGCGAAGTCGGCGTGAGCCCCTGCATGGCTTCGTAGTCGCTGTCGAGGGTGGTTGCCAGCGCGGCTTCAACCTCCGCGCTCACCTTGTCGGTGCATTTTTCCACGCCTATTACCAGGGCGGTTTCCACAAACCCGGATTTCACCGCCAGGTACGCGGCCCGCAGCGCGGCGCCTCCCGAAGCGCCGCCCGCTTCCGTGGTGTACGCCTCGATGCCGCGCATCCCGATAAAATCGGCGATCAGCGCGCCGAGGTGCGCCTGCCCGGAGACCATCGGGGCGAGCATATTGCCCACGAAGAGCGCCTGCGGGCGCAATCCGCCCGCGTCTTCGCGGGCCGCCTCCGCCGCCTGAAACGCCAGTTCCCGCAGCGAGGTCTCCCAGTGTTCCCCGACGGGGGTTTGTCCAATTCCAGCAATGACGATTTTGGTCATGGTGTGTTCCAGTGGTTCGGTGTCAAGTGCTCCGGTGCGCTTCACGCTCCTCGCGCCTCGCACCTCGGCATCATTTCATCACCAGTTTGCCGCGCATGCGTGCGTACTGGGCGTAATCAATCTCGGTGCGGCGGGCGATGTACTGCTCCGTGGTCACTGCCCGGTGCCGCCGCTCGGTAATCTTCTCGGTAACGCGGATGCCGAAGGCGTCCGACCCCGCGCCGGAGCCAAAGGAGACCATCAAAATCCGGTCGCCGGGTTCCGCCACGTCAAGGATGGCGGTCAGCCCGATGATGGCCGCGCCGGAGTAGGTGTTTCCGATGCGCGGGGAAAGCAGTCCGTGCTTGATCTGTTCCGGAGTGAAACCCAAATTTGCCGCTACCCGCGTGGGAAATTTCTTGTTCGGCTGATGGAACACCGCAAAACGGTAATCTGCCGGAGTGGTGCCGGTGGCTTCCATGAAGGCTTTTGCCGCCGAGGTGACGTGCGTGAAGTAGGCCGGTTCCCCGGTGAATCGCTGCCCGTGCTCCGGGTACTTCTGGTAAGCGCGCCGCCAAAAGTCGGGTGTATCGGTGACGAAGGAGTAGGTTCCCTCAATCACCGCCAGCGATTCCTCCGCCGGGCCGAGCAGGTAGGCTGCGCCCCCGGCGGCGGCGGTGTACTCCAGGGCGTCGCCGGGTTTCCCCTGGGCGGTATCCATCCCGATTGCCAGAGCGTAGCGCGCCATCCGGGCGCCGACCAACCCAATGGCGGCAACCATCGCCTCGGTACCGGCCTTGCAGGCGAACTCCCAGTCCGCCGCCTGCGTGTGGGGCACAATCCCCAGGGCTTCGGCGACAATCGTGGAGGTCGGCTTGACCGCGTAGGGGTGCGATTCCGAACCAACCCACACGGCGCGGATTTCAGCGGGGTCAATCTGCGCCCGCCGCAGGGCGTTGCGCGCCGCCTCGATGGACATGGTCGCCACGTCCTCGTCGAGGCCGGGCACCGATTTCTCCTGGATGGGCGTTCCGCCCACGCCGTTGGTCCAGATGCGTGAAATTTCCCTGGCCGGGATGCGGTAGCGCGGCACGTATGCGCCGTAGCCGACAATCCCGACGGGGGTTTGGGGTTTGAGGAGGATGTTTTCGGTCATAGTTTGGAGATTGGTGAGTGAAGGTTGGATGAACAGGTGATTGGGGAACAGGTAATCAGGGATTAGGCATCCTAGTACCTGATTACCCGATCCCTAATCCCCAATTACCTGCTCCCTTCCAGTATTTCCCGCGCCCGGTCAATGCGAACCACGCCCTCGGCCGCGAGTTGTTCCGCTACCCGCGAGATTTCCTCGCCCTGCGCTCCCGCGGCGATGGCGACCTGCCGGGCGTGCAAACTCATGTGCCCGCGCTGGATGCCCTCCGTCGCCAGGGCGCGCAGCGCCGCCAGGTTTTGCGCCAGCCCCGCGGAGACGATGATCTCCGCCAGTTGGCCCGCAGTGGAAACGCCCATCAGTTCCAGGGCAGCGCGGGCGCCGGGGTGAACCTTGGTCGCCCCGCCGACGATGCCCACCGCCAGCGGAAGTTCCAGCGTGCCCGTCAGGTTGCCGTCGGCATCCCGCCCCCAGGTGGAAAGCGAGGTGTACGTTCCGCTGCGGGCCGCGTAGGCGTGCGCGCCGGCTTCGATGGCGCGCCAGTCGTTGCCGGTTGCCATCACTACGGCATCAATCCCGTTCATGATGCCCTTGTTGTGCGTGGCCGCCCGGTAGGGGTCGGCGGCGGCGAAAGCCCAGGCTTCAATGATACCATCCCGCACGCGCTCGCCGGGGAAATCGCCGAAGGCCAGTGCCTCCGCGGGGATAGTGACGCGGGCACGGGCCAGCCGCCGGTCGGCGAGGTTGGAGAGGATGCGCAGGTGCGCCCGTCCGCCGGTGAGGGCCTCCAGACGGGGGGCAAGCCGCTCGCAGGCGGTGTTGACCGCGTTGGCGCCCATCGCATCGCGCACATCGTAAATCAGGTGTACGACCAGAAACGCCCCGACGGGACTCGTCTCGATGAGGCGCACTTCCAGGTCACGGGGGCCGCCGCCCAGTTCTTGCAGGACGGGGTCAATTTCGGCAACTTCGGCCAGCAGGGCAGCGCGCGCTTCCAGGATGGCGAGCCGCGCTGAGGGCGGGTCGGCGAGGTCCAAAATCTGGATCTGGCCGATCATCTCCGGCGGGGTGACGCTGGCGAAGAATCCGCCGCCGGGGCGCGCCAGTTTCGCCATGAAAGAGGCGCCCGCCACGATGGAGGGTTCTTCCACCACCATCGGGATCAGCACCTCGCGCCCGTTGACGATGAAGTTCAGCGCGATTCCCAGCGGCAGGGCGTAGGTGCCGATTACGTTCTCGATCATGTGCTGCGCCTGCTCGATGGAGAGACCGCGTTCTCCCGTCAGGGCGGCGAGGGCTTCCGGGGTCAGAATCCCCTGTGATGCCAGTTCCGAGCGGCGTTCTTCAAGGGTCAGGTTGTAAAATCCGGGGAGGCGGGAGGTGGTCATTAGAAAAGTTGAAAGTTGAAGGTTGAAGGTTGCAGGTTGACCTTCCAACTTGTAACCTGCAACGTGTAACTTGCGCTTTGTACCCTGCACGGTCTTGCAAAAACTATCAAACCCATCTTTTTAGGGTAAAATAGGGCATGGTGAGGAACAAGCGATGAATTTAACCCGTGAGCAACTGGAAGACCGGCTGGCGGCGCTGCACCAGGCCAGTTTGGAGTTGGTGCGTGACCTGTCGCGCAACGCGGTGCTGGAACGGATTGTGAACCTGGCCCGCGAGCAGGCAAATGCCCGTTACGCTGCGCTGGGGATGGTGGACGAGGACGGTAATCTGGAGCGCTTTATCACGGTAGGGATGACGGACGAGGAAATCGCCCGCATGGAGCACCCGCCGCGCGGCCTGGGGCTGATCGGCGCTTTGCAGCAGGAACGGCACACCATCCGGGTGGCTGACATTCAGCAGGACCCGCGGCACGTCGGCTTTCCGCCTCATCATCCGCCGATGCGCTCGTTTTTGGGGGTGCCGATTCTCTCCGGCGACCGGCTGCTGGGGCAAATTTACCTGACTGAAAAAGAGGATGCGCCCGAATTTACCGAGGCCGATGAGCGCGTGATTGAAACGTTGGCCGCGTATGCTGCGGTCGCCATCGAGAACGCCCGGCTTTACAACGGCGTCAAGCACGTTTCCGCCATGCTGGAAGAGCGCAATGAAGATCTTTCGCTGCTCGACAATCTGGCGAAGACGCTGGCGAGTTCGCTGGAGATTGACGAAATTCTCGACCAGGCTCTCAGCCGGGTGATTGATTACCTGGGTGTGGACGCGGGCGAGATTTTTTTACGGGAACCAGGGACAACGATTTTGCGGCTGGCTCTGCACCGCGGGGAATCCGCCGATGCTTTTTGGGCGCGGGAGCGCTTTGAAGTTGGCGAGTGTGTGGTTGGGCAGGTTGCCGAGCGCGGGGAAATCGTGGTGATAACTGATCTGGCGAGCGAAACTCACTTTTTGCGCCCGGCGGTGGTTGAGGCCGGGTTCACCTCGCTGGCCTGCATCCCGCTGACGGCGCGACGGGAGGTTGTCGGGGCGATGACGGTGGTCAGCCGTGCGCCGCGGGCATTCAGTGAGCGCGAACTCACCCTGATGGAATCCATTGGTGCCTGGGCGGGGATGGCAGTTGAAAACGCCCGTCTGCACCGCCAGGGACGGCGGCTCGCCGTTTTGGAGGAGCGTGAGCGCATCGGGATGGACCTGCACGACGGGATCATCCAGTCTATTTACGGGGTGGGGCTGACCCTGGAGTATGCCCGCCTGGAGATTGACGAAAATCCCGATGCCGCACGGGAGAAGGTATCCCAGAGTATTGACGGGCTAAACGCGGCAATCCGTGATTTGCGGGCGTATATTCTGGATTTGAATCCCCGTCAGTTGCACAGCGACGAAACGCTGGTTCAGGGTTTGCAGCGGCTTTTGGCAGAGTTCCAGGCCAACACGCTGACAGAGGCTCCGCTGCTCACCTCCAGCGACCATTTGGAAAAACTGCCCCGCGAGAACGCGCTGGCCCTGTTTCACATCTGTCAGGAAGCGCTGGCGAATGTTGCCAAGCACGCCCGCGCCAGCAAGACCGAGGTTCACCTATGGACAACGGATGACCGCGCCCTGCTGGAAATTCGTGACGACGGAAACGGATTTGATATGCACGCCAAACACGCTGCTTTGGGACACGGACTCTCGAATATGGCACGGCGGGCGCGCAAGGTCGGTGGCGAGGTGGAAATTACCTCAGTCCAGGGGGAAGGTACAACGGTTCTGGCCTGGGTGCCGAAGCGGTAACAATGAACAGTGGTTGATGGTGTTTTGGTAAATCCTGAAAAAAATCCCCTCACACAGCCGGTGAGGGGATTTTAGTGTTGTAGCAAAACAATCCGCTGGTGCCCTTTTCGGTTCAGTTTCAGGGGACCTGGCTTGTTACGGGGCGTTTGTGGATCGGGTTTTATCTGCTCAGGGCTGTTGCGCTTCGCTTTCCTGGGGTTCCGGTGGCTCTTCGGGAGCGGAAGCCGTTTCTGCTTCCGTTTCGGGGGATTCTTTTTCAGCCAGGGAGACTCCCAGAGCATCTGAAAGTGCGGTGAGGTCCGCATCCCAGATCGAATCGACCCCGGTCTCCGGTTCAGATTGTGCGGATGCACGGCGTATTTTTCCGGCAGCGTCTACTGTTTCGTAATCCTTTTCTACACTTTCGGTCTCTTCCTCATCGAACCGCCCGCGCTCGAAGCCGGTTCCGGCGGGGATGAGTTTGCCGATGATGACGTTCTCCTTGAGCCCGTAAAGCGGGTCTTCGCGAGAAGAAATCGCGGCACCAGCCAGCACCTTAATGGTGTGCTGGAAGGACGATGCCGAAAGGAATGAATCCGTGGTTAGCGAGGCTTTGGTGATGCCCAGCAGCACTTCCACAAATTGGGCTGGCTGCTTGCCCTCGCTCAGTGCGGCTTCGTTGACCTTGCGCAGCACCAGACGGTCAACCAGGTCGTCAGGCAGGTACTCGGTATCGCCGGGGTGGGTGATTTGCACGCGGGACATCATTTTGCGGATGATGACCTCGAAGTGCTTGTCGTGGATATTCTGCCCCTGAGAGCGGTACACCTGCTGGACTTCCTGGAGGAGGTACATTTGGGTCGCCTCGCGCCCGTTGATGCGCAGGATATTGTGGGGGTTCAGCGACCCTTCGGTGAGTGCCTGACCGGCTTCAACGTGCTCGCCGTCCTCAATGGTCAGGCGGGCGTTGGAGGGAATCTCGTACTCAGCCTCGTCGCGCACCTCGTAGGAAATGATGACCTTGTCGCCCTCGATGCGCACCCGTCCGTCATGTTCGGCGACGATGGTGGTGTCATCTGCCAGGGAGGCGATCACGTCCCCCGCGGAGATCTCGTCTTCATCCGCGACTTTGATCTCCCAGCCTTCAGCGATTTCGTAGGTATCGCTGATCATCTCGCTGTGGACAACGCGCACAACGCGCATATCGCTGTATTTGTCAGATTGCTCCACGTAGGCGACTCCGGCGAGTTCGGTGACTACGGCTTCACCTTTTGGCTGGCGGCGGGCCTCGAAAAGTTCCTCCACACGCGGGAGACCGGTGGTAATGTCTCCGCCCGCGGCAACGCCGCCGGTGTGGAAGGTCCGCAAAGTTAATTGTGTGCCCGGCTCTCCGATGGACTGGGCTGCCACAATCCCTACCGCAGAGCCGACCTCGACCATCTTGCCGCGCCCCAAATCCATGCCGTAGCATTTGGCGCAAATACCGTGTTTCATTTCGCAGGTGAGCGGCGAATAGACGCGGACTTCCTTGATGTTGGTGCCAACCACTTTGCGGACTTCCTCGCGCTCCAGAAGCGTGCCTTTTTCAACGAGTATCTCGCCTGTATCGGGGTCTGCCACATTTTGAGCAATCACCCGCCCGTAGATGCGGTTGCCCAGCGACTGCCCGGCAACATCATCGGCGCGGCGGATGGTGATGGCGTTATCGGTGCCGCAATCCTCATCGTTGACGATCACATCCTGGGCTACATCCACCAGACGACGGGTCAGGTATCCGGCATCTGCTGTGCGGAGGGCAGTATCGGCAAGCCCCTTGCGGGCACCGTGGGTAGAGATGAAGTATTCCAGTGCGGTGAGCCCTTCACGGAAGTTGGAACGGATTGGCAAAGGAATAATGCGCCCGGAGGGGTCAGCCATCAGGCCGCGCATCCCGGCCAACTGTGAAACCGGCTGGAATCCGCCTTTGGTTGCTCCGGAGTTTGCCATTGTTGCCAGGTTGCCGTCCGGGTCCATCGCCCGGCGGACGGCGTTGCCGACATCTTTGGTGGTGCGCTGCCAGATTTCGATGATGCGCTCGTCCTGCTCCTGCTCGGTCAGCAGGCCGCGGCGGAAGTTGCGCTGCACGTTTTCGACCTCGGAAATCGCGTTCTCGACAATCTCCTGTTTTTCGGGCGGAACGGTGATGTCGGCAACGGCGATTGAAAAGCCGGATTTTGTCGCGTAGTGGAAGCCGATATCCTTGATTGCATCGGCGGCTTTGGTGGTTTCTTCCTCGCCGCAGACCTCGTAAATCTCGGCAATCAGGTCTTTGACGCCGCCCTTGTCGAGCACGTCGTTGACGAAGCGTACCCCTGAGGGCAGAACCTCATTGAAGAGGGCGCGCCCGACCGTGGTATCCAGCAAACGTGTTTCTGCTTCGGGCAGGCGGGAGCCGTCCTCGGCGTACCAGGTTTCGGTGTACAGTCTGATTTCCGTCGGCACTTCGACCTGTCCAAGTTGGTACGCCATCCGGACCTCGTTCAGATTGGCGAAAATGCGCCCGTCTCCGGGGTGATCGCGTTCTTCCGTCTTGGTGAGGTAGTAAACGCCCAGCACCATATCCTTCGAGGGGCCGATAATCGGCTCGCCGTCCGCCGGTTTGAGCAGGTTCTTGGAAGCGAGCATGAAACGGCGTGCTTCGGCGACTGCCTTTTCCGAAAGCGGGACGTGAACCGCCATCTGGTCGCCGTCGAAGTCGGCGTTGAAAGCGGTGGTCACCAGCGGGTGCAGGTGAATGGCGCTGCCTTCCACCAGCACCGGTTCGAAGGCCTGGATACCCAGGCGGTGCAGGGTCGGGGCACGGTTGAGCAGCACAGGCCGCTCGGTGATCACCTCTTCGAGGACTTCCCAGACCTCGGGGCGGTTGCGCTCGATAAAGCGTTTGGCGCCCTTGACGTTGGCAGCGTAGTTGTGACGCACCAGCCGGGAAATCACGAAGGGGCGGTAGAGTTCCAAAGCCATTGATTTGGGCAGCCCGCACTGGTGAATTTGCAGTTTGGGGCCGACCACGATGACCGAACGCCCGGAGTAATCCACGCGTTTGCCCAGCAGGTTGCGGCGGAAGCGCCCTTTCTTCCCTTTGAGCATGTCGCTGAGCGATTTGAGTTCGCGGCGTCCCCGGCGGGAGAGCGCCTTGCCGCGCTGCGAGTTGTCAATCAGCGAATCGACCGCTTCCTGCAACATGCGTTTCTCGTTGCGGACAATGACATCCGGCGCACCGAGTTCGAGCAGCCGTTTGAGGCGGTTGTTGCGGTTGATAACGCGGCGGTAAAGGTCGTTCAGGTCGGATGTGGCGAATCGCCCGCCATCCAGTTGCACCATCGGGCGCAGGTCGGGGGGGATAACCGGCAAAACGGTCAGGATCATCCATTCGGGTTTGTTATTCGAGCGGCGGAAGGCCTCCACCACCTTGAGGCGTTTGGTCGCTTTTTTGCGCTTCTGCTTGGAGCGCGTGGTGCGGACCTCATGCCACAGTTCCTCGGAGAGGGTGTCCAAATCCAGGCGTTTGAGAATGTCAAAGAAAGCCTCCGCCCCCATATCGGCACGGAAAACCTGTCCCCAGCGGGAGCGCAATTCGCGGTAGCGCATCTCGCCCATGAAGGTGAGCGGCTGCAAGGCGAGCAGTTCTTCGCGCAGGCGGTTGTATTCGTTGCGGGAGGCTGCGGCTTTGTCCTCCATCTCGTTGCGGAGGGTCGCGATTTCCTGTTCGGTCTCGGCGCGCAGGCGGGCTATATCCAGGTGGACGTGCTCGATTTCGCGCTGGTGCTGGTCTTTGAGTTCGCTTTCGACCTCTTCCAGGCGCTGCTTGACGATTTCCTGCACCTGGCTGAGGTGCTTGTTCTCGATAGTTTCTCCGGCCGGGACGATCACCTGGTCGGTGCCGGGGAAAACAATCTCCTTGCGGGTGGTTTTTCCGATGCGGCCTTGCAGATCGCTCTCCAGCCGCTGGCCCTGTTTCATCACCGGGTCAAGTTGGGCTGCGACCGCCTCGTTGTAGGAGGCTTCAATCTCTTCTTCGCGGGCCTTCAACTCTGCCAGGCGCTGATCGCGTTCTGCCTGGATGGCCTCGATTTTCTCCGTGAGTTGGGCCAGTGCGTCGCCATCGCCCTCGCTGCCGCCATACTGCTCTTCCAGGCGGTTGAGCGCCTTCTGACGGGCGTCTTCATCCACGTAGGTGACAACATACTGGGCAAAGTACAGCACCCGGTCCAGGTTGCGCCGTGAAATATCGAGCAGCAGCCCCAGGTAAGAGGGAACCCGCCGCGTGTACCAGACATGCGCCACCGGCGAGGAGAGGTCAATATGCCCCATCCGCTCGCGGCGCACCGCCGAGCGGGTGACTTCGACACCGCATTTATCGCAGATGATGCCCTTGTAACGGATGTTCTTGTACTTGCCGCAATAGCACTGCCAGTCCCGAGTCGGGCCGAAGATGGCCTCACAAAACAGACCATCTTTTTCCGGGCGCAGCCGCCGGTAGTTGATGGTCTCAGGTTTCAGCACCTCGCCATACGACCAACTGCGAATGGTCTCTGGCGATGCCAGACTGATACGAAGTTTTTTTAGCCCTTTGGTTTCCACGCAATAGCCTCCTGGGGAAGCGAACACCTGCAACCGTTACTGCGCCCTGACAGCAAAGACCTTACCGGCTACTTCCCGCGAATTTACCGAACAAATGTACTATTCAGGTGACAAACAAAAGCAAGCGCATGAGACTTTCCGTTCTCAAGCGCTCGCCATCAAATACAAAAATCATTCTTTTGCATGCGGGCTGGATTATAAAGGAAGACCCCCAGGATGGTCAAGAGGCGATTTTTTGGGGGGCAGGCAAATGTTGTAGAAAATGTATAGCCATGCGGGAACTTCTTTTTTGCCCCCTACCCTGCCCTCCCCCCGGCGGGGCGGGGTGTTCGGTGCCTGTCCTGTTCGCAAAATGAAGACTGGCAGTCCTGCCAGGACTGCCAGTCTTGTGTGCGGGGCGAGGGAAACACATAGGAATTTCTACAACATTTGCCTGCACCCTGCACCCCCAAAACGCCCCGCCAAAACACCCCCGTCAAAATGTGCTAAAATCCAGATATGGTTCGCCGCATGAAAAAAACCGCTGTGCTCCTGCTGGGGCTGCTTTTGCTGTTGCCGCTTGCCGCAAGCGCACAAACGGCATCCAGTGCCGTTCTTTCCCCGCCCAACACCCAGGATTTCCCCGAAATCTCGGCATCGCTGAAAGTTTTTGACGGGCAGGGGGCGTTTGCGCACAACCTGACGGTGGAAAACATCACCATCGCGGAGGACAGCCGTCCGCTGCCGCTCACCGCCTTGCAGGAGCAGCACCCCGGCGCGCAGTTTGTGCTTGCGCTCAGCCTGGAGCGGGCATTCGCCATCCGCGATTCGCACGGTATCTCGCGGTACGACAATATCCTCACCGCCCTCACCGAATGGGCGGATGCCCAGCCCGCAAACGCCAGCGACAACCTCAGTTTGGTCACCGCCGACGGGTACGAGGCGGCTCACGTCAGTACCGCCGCCGACTGGCTGGACGCGCTGACCGCCTACGATGTTGATCCGCGCGCCGCCGAGCCGAGCCTGGATGCCCTTTCGCGCGCCATTGACATCGCTGCCGACCCGACGCCGCGGCCCGGCATGGGGCGCAGTATCCTCTTCCTGACCCCGAACATGCCCCGCGAGAACGTCGGGGCGCTGGAAAGCCTGCTGTCGCGGGCACAGCAGGAGGGAGTGGTGATCAACATCTGGCTGGTGGGTTCACCGGCCTATTTCGATAGCGAGTTCGCCCAAAAACTGGCGGAGACCGCCGCTCACACCGGGGGGCAGTTGTTCACCTATTCGGGCGAGGAACCCCTCCCAAATCCGGATTCGTATCTCGAACCGCTCCGTCACATCTACAACCTGACGTATCAATCCAAAATCAGGGATGCCGGAATCCACCAGGTCGCCGCCCGCATCGAACTGGATGATCTGACCATCCGCAGTGAGCCGCAGACCTTCGATTTGCAGGTGCTCCCGCCAAACCCGATTTTGGTCTCTCCCCCGCAGCAGATTGTGCGCGCCGACCGCCGCGATTTTTCGGCCACCATGCACGAGGCCGAGCCGGATTACACCCCGAAATCGCAAGCCATCGAAATCGTGGTCGAATTCCCGGATGGCTATTCGCGCCCGCTGGTGCGCACCAGTCTGTACGTAGACGGGCAACTGGCAGACGAGAATACCGCCCCGCCTTTCGATACCTTCACCTGGAATTTGGACGGCTACCAGGCCAGCGGCGAGCATATCCTCCAGGTGGAGGCGGTGGATGCGCTGGGGTTGAGCAGCGTGACAATTGAGACCCCGGTGCAGATCACAGTGCAGCAGACGCCGCAGACGGTGGCGGTAACGCTCGCCCGCAACGGTCCGCTGATTGCCGGGGTGCTGGCGGCGATTGCCGGAGGCGTGCTGCTGCTGGTGCTGATTGTCGGCGGGCATATCCGCCCGCGCGAGTTCGGCAGGCAGAACGGGAACGGAAAATCCCGCAAGTCGCGGCGGGAAATTGATTCCGATCCGGTGACTCAGCCGGTTCCGGTGCGCCCGGCCACCGTGCCGGGACGCAGCCGATTTGGATGGGTAAGCCGCTTTTCCTGGCCCCAACGGCGGGGAGCGGCGGAAGCCCCCGCCTATCTGGAGCCGCTGGACGGGAGCGCTGCCGATGACCCGCTCAACCGCATTCCGCTGGACGGGCGTGAAATCAGCATCGGGCGCGACCCGAAGCGGGTTATGATCGCGTTGACAGACGCCTCGATTTCCGCAATGCACGCCAACCTGCGACGCACCAACGGTTTGTTTGTTATTCAGGATGCCGGATCGCAGGCCGGTACCTGGGTGAATTACGAGCCGGTTGCGCCCGAAGGTACACCCTTGCACCACGGCGACATTATCCACCTGGGGCGCGTGGCGCTTTCCATCGCTTACTCGGATGCCAACCGCATCCCGAAGGTGACGATTCTCAATTTGGAAAACTGGTCGTGATCCCCAGCGAGCGCTCCCACCTGTACGCTGCTGCCATCACCCATCCGGGGATGAGCGGCAAACACAACGAAGACCGTTACGCGGTCTCCGCCTACCGGCTGGAGGACGAGAACAGCACACCGGCGGTGTTCGCCATTCTTGCCGACGGGGTGGGAGGGCACCTGGCGGGGGAGGTCGCCGCTGAAATCGCGGTGGACAGCATCAGCCGCGCGGTTGCGGCGAGCGACGGCTCAACCCCGCAGGAGACGCTGGAATACGCCATCGTCCAGGCCGGTGAGTTGATCAACCGTCAGGCCAGCAGGGATGACGAGCAGCGCGGCATGGGGTCCACCTGCGCCTGTGCCTGGGTGATCGGCGACCGGCTTTACACCGCCTCCGTGGGGGATTCGCGCATCTACCTGCTGCGGGAGGAGAACATCCGTCAATTGACGGTGGATCACACCTGGGTTCAGGAGGCCCTTGATCACGGCATCATCACCCCCGACCAGGCGCAGAATCACCCCCGCTCGCACATCATCCGCCGTTACCTGGGATCGAAGAGTGCGGTTGTGCCGGATTTACGGCTGAAACTATCCCCGGATGAAAGCGATGCCGAGGCCGTTGCCAACCAGGGGATGCGGCTGTTCCCCGGCGACAAACTGGTGCTGTGTTCCGACGGCCTGTCGGACCTGGTCAGCGATGCCGAGATTTTGGCCGCTTTTCAGGAGAACCCGCTTCCCGCTGCGCTGGCTTCCCTGGTGGAACTGGCGAACAAAAACGGGGGGCACGACAATATCACCATCCTGGCGTTGAAGTTCCCAAACAGCGGCGAAACCCCGCAGGGGGTTGTGGTGGAACAGAAGATGCAAAATCCCGCCATCCCGCCGTCGCTGCTCCCCTGGGTGATCGGCGGGGCGGCGCTGCTGGGGGTCTTGCTGCTGCTGGTTCTGGTGGTGTTGTTTTTGCGCTAACGTAAAGCGGATTGCCAATCCGCTCCACCGAACTTCGCACGCCCGCATTTCATCTCCCCTTATCTGAAGCGTTACACTGTTATGGAATCTCCGCCTCGTAAATCTGATTTCCGGCGGCGAGGAAAACGCGGCGGTTCGTCCCGACAACGAAAGCGGTAGGCGCTTCCGGTAGCGGGGTGGATGGGCGGTATTGCCGTTGGTACTTCAACTGCAAACTGAACAGGTAGATCGCCGCATTGCCGGGGTCGAACAGATAAATCGAAGGGTCTGGCGGGGGCAGGTACTGGATTTGCTGGAAATCCGTATCCTGCATCACGGGGCCGTCAGCGTATCCGGCACGGTCATCATCAAAAGGTGCGGGGTCATCACAAATGGTGGGTGAATCCGTAAAAGGGCGGTAGGAGCAGAAAACAAGATGCCCGTCTTCATAAAGCAGATACAAATCTGCATCGCTCACTGTCATATCCACCACATTTTGCAGAGATGGAACGTAGTTTCCGAAGTAGTAGGTTGGCACTTCCGTGTAGTTCTCCCGCCCCCAGTAAATCCAGACAGCATTGGTTTTTGGGTCGAGAATGTAGATATTGCCGTTATCGGCTGAAAAAGCGGTTGGCTGTCCCCAATTGATGTCCGGCGGTGTGAGTGTGATGACATTAGGGCCTTTGCCCTCCCCGGGCACACAGCGTAACAGCATCCCATTGGTGTCCATGCTGATGATGGCGGCTCCGTCATTTTCCCCGAACGGGAGCGGTTCAACATCTGCCAGCGGGCCAACCACAATCGGGGCTGGAATCGGACCGCAGATAAAATCAGGGTCAATGGTATACCCGTCTTTTCCCCAGACGGCGCGCAGCACCCGCCCATTTGCGCCGTTTAGCAAATAAAGGTCATTCTCCCCGGAAAGTACCATTCTGGTGATGGCGACATCTGGCGGGAGTTCCTCTGCGAGCAGGGGCCTGTACACCAGCCGCTCGGTTTTGTCCATCTTGTCCAGGGCGGTGTAGACGTATTGACGAAGTTGCCGCGATTCGTCCGAACGTCCGAAACCTTCAGCGGTGTTCAGGTAAGCGACGGCCTGCTTCCATTTGGCCCGCGCCGTCAGTGGGTCTGTGGCTTGCAGGGCCTGCTCGGCGGCAATTTTGGCATGTGCCAGTTGCTCCTGGTGCATCCGCACCCGTCCCTCGCGAAAGTAAACCACCGAGGCGATGGTCACAATCACCACCGGCACCGCCACGGCAATGAACAACATCAGCGAGGGCGGCAGGTCCAGGTCGCTCTCCTCCGGCAGGATACGGCGCAGCAACGCGCTCATGCCGCCCAGAAAACGCCCTGCAAAACGGCGCAAATTGATCAAGACCGCCAGCAGCGCGGTGAAAGTCAGCGGGGGTTGTTTTGGTTTCTTGGGCGGATGAGATTTCTTCGCCGGAGGGGATTCCCGTTCCTGGGCAGGGTACTCAACCTCAGGGTTGGCTGCCCGCTTCGGGGCGGCGGGACGGGCTGGAACCGGGGGAGGGGACTCACCATCAGGGCTGGACGGCCCTCCAGGAATTTCAGAATCGCCGCCCTCCTTCGGAGAGGGAGTTTCTGCCTTATCCGGGGAAACCAGGGTCAGGCTGCCATCTCCCGGCACCATCTGAATCAGGGCGGCTTCGGCAGCATCCCCCGCGCTTGACCGCAAGCGCGGCAGAATCCGCTCCAGCGGCTGGCCGTGCAATGACTGCATCCCTGGCTGGAGCCAGGCGGCTGGCGGCGCCGGGCTGAGGATCAACAGATCGCCGGGGGTGATCTCAGCCTGATGATAACGGATAGGCGTTGCTCTTCCCATCCCCAGGCCAGTGCCAATCGCGGCAGGGGCCGAGAACAGATGTACTCCGTCTGCCCGGATGAGAACGGCTTGTGCCGGGCCGCACTGCGCCAGGTAAAGATGCCCGGAGCGCACCACCACCAGCGAAAGCAGCCCCAGTGAGCGGATGCCGCGGCTGGCGATGCGCTGGTTGCGGCGGAAAAATGACTGGTTGAGCGAATCGGCCACAGCCCGCATGGCGGTTGTGGAGGAGCCGGGCGTTTTGAAGTAAGTTTCAGCCAGCGAGTTGAGCAGTTTTCCGTAAGCGTTTTCCGAAAGCGGGGCATTCCCCTGAACGTTGAGATACATCACCAGCCGGTCTTGTCCCCGCCCGCGCCCGGTGCGCCGCGGCGGCAAAGCCGCCGCGAGGCCGGGGATGTTTTTCGGGATGACAGGGGTGATGAGAAGATCGAGGGAGGAGGGCATGGTAACGATGTTTTGCCGTGGTTTTCTGTGCCAGGTTTTGGTATCGGCAGTGTTGTTTGAGGCGGTCTCATTATACTGTCAAATTGGATGCTCCGGTGACAGTCGCTCCGGGGGGTGCAGGCAAAAGATGTAGAAATTGAGCAAAATTCAGCATTGCATTGTCGAGTGTGCCCCTACCCCCGGCCACTCTCCCTCCCTCTCCCCCCGAACCCCTCTCCCACAGGGAGGGGGAACCAAAGCGGAAATTTTGGGGAGGGGTGTGTTTGTCAGGTGTGTGTGCGGCGCACGGAGTGCGCCGCACACACACCTGAGAGTCCAGTCCCCCCTTCCTTGAGGCGTGTGAAACCGAAAGGGACAGGGGGAAACGTGGGTTTTGCGAAACAATAAACGCGGTGCTGCCAAAAATTGGCCGATTCCGGCGTTGCCGGATTTGAACTATGGGGCCGGGGTGATTTTGATGACCTTATAGCCGTCCCGTCCGCTGGAATCAGCCTCAACAACATCTGCTGCCACCCGTGTTGCCTGGTGGAATGCCGGTTGTAAACTGTGTACCCAGTTGGCCGTCCAGTTCCAAGGGCCGCCGCTGACCAGACCGCATCCGTCAATATTGAAGTTTATCAATTCCTCATCTCCGCTGGCAGTGGTGGACGAATTGAAGGTTCCAGAATACACGAATGTACCGTCAGTATCAGCAAAGGAGTTGTTCGTAATCGGGTTAACCGTACTGCTGGTAATTTTGTAATTTCCACAGCCGTTCACACTGATGTAGATGGCGAAGTCGTCCACGTTGGCGCCATCGGAAGTGACGTAAAACTCTTCAGAATTCCCATTCCAGAAACCAGAGGCGGGGCCTGATCCGTTCCCTACCGTCACCGATTGAATATTGCTCCAGCCGGAGGTTCCCCGTCCGGTTGTTGCGCGCACGCGGTAGTAATACGTGCCGGGGGCTTTGCCTGTTGCCGTCCAGGATGTGTTTCCTCCGTTGTAAACAACGGTCGGTGAACTGAAGGTGCTGTTGTCATCCTCCTGCAAAGTGTAGGAGGTTCTTTGATTCATAACCAGCGGCAGGTAGATTTTGTAGGTTGCCGCAGCCAGAGAGTGTGTACTCTGTGCGGGTGAACCGGCGGCCGGGGCTGTGACCGCGCTCCAGGTGACGGTGTAACTGCCGTCTCCGTCCGAATTGCTGATTGGGTTCAGGATGGGGGCTGCCACCCCGGAATTTGCCATCGCTACCGCCGCACCTGCGTTTGCAATTCCACTGCCGCAAATGGATGTGCTGCAAGTGCTACCGGATGGAAAGGCTGTAACCGTATTCTGCAAAGTGGAAAGCACCTCTGCCGGTGTAATTGACGGTTTGACTGAATACATGAGCGAAACAATTCCGGCGACATGTGGCGTTGCCATGCTGGTGCCCTGGTAATACGCATATGTGTCGCCTGCGGGGCCTTGTGTACCCGCGTTCAGCGTGGAAAGAACGCCGCTGCCGCTGTAACGGGTATCCCCGCCTGGGGCCGCGATTTCTACCACTGATCCGTAATTGCTGTAGTAGGCCCGGTCTCCGTTGCGGTCGGTTGCGGCTATGGTAATCACGTTATTGCAGTTACCCGGCGTGAAGTTTCCGGCGTCTGAATTGTTGTTCCCGGCGGCTACGGCTACGGTTGTTCCGGCGTTATAGGCCGCGCTGATTGCATTTTGCATGGTTGTTCCGCACGACCCGCCTCCTCCCAGGCTCATGTTGATAACCTGCGCAGGGTGCGGATTGTTCGGCACACCCGTAACGGAAAGCCCGGCAGCCCAGCGAATTGCGTCAGCAATATCCGATGTGGACCCGCCGCATTTGCCCAGTACGCGCACCGGAATCACCTGCGAGACCCAGTTCAGCCCGGCAACGCCGAGATTGTTGTTGGTTGCCGCAGCGATGGTGCCCGCGACATGCGTGCCATGCCAGGAACTGTTATGTGCCGGGGAGCCAGCGTAACATTCACCGGCCACAACCCAATCCCCAGGGTCGTGCGGATCGTTATCACGCCCGTCTCCGTCGTTGCCTACCACCGAACTGCTAATCATATCGTAGCCGCCGGTCCAGCGGCCGCTCAAATCGGCGTGGTCTGTGATGCCGGTATCCAGCACGGCGACATAAACGCTGCCGGAGCCGGTGGTAATATCCCAGGCAGAGGGGGCGTCCACACCATAGTGGTTGCCACCGGGAACCAGATAGTGCCATTGGTTGGTGTATTGCGGGTCGTTAGGCGCAGTTTGTGGTGTGTTTATCTGTTCTCCCAGCGGCAGCAGAACGAGATCCGGCTCTGCGTATTCCACTTCGGGAAGTGCTGCCAGTTCCTGAGCGATTTTTGCAGCCTCCGGCACCGACATTTGTGCTGGCAAACGCAGTACGTGTGCATCCCCGGACATGGGGCGGAAATAGGTCAATTCTATTCCTGCCGCCGCACTCAACCGCTGCATCTGACTGGCGGCCCGCGCCTGGGCCGGCGCATTGAGATGTGCATCGTCTTGGTATTTGATGATAATCTGATTGACCGGGGGGGGAGAACCCGGTTCACCAGAGGACTGTGCGCTGGCATGCTGGCCGCCGAGTGCCAACAAAATGCCGAAAACCGGAATAACAAGGAACAAAAACACAGCCTTTTTCATTTTCTACTCCTTTGTGAATAATAGAAACAAGAAAGAACGGAGAGCAAAAAACATCCGCAAATTTGTGCCCTGTGAATCTTCCGGGCAGGTCGGGTTGATCAGAAGGCTACCTGCCGGGGCAGGCCAGGGCCTCCTGTTCGAACACTGCCAGGCGTATCAGACCAGATACCCGGAATGCTGGTACCGCAGCGCGGGCAGGTTCCCTCGGCGGTGATACGATACCGGGTCACAGCAAAACCGTACCGCTCAATCAGCCGATACCCGCAATTGTGGCAGCGGGTATGCTCATACTCCGCCAGCAGCCCGGGGAGGTTGCCCGCATACACATAACGGAGCCCCGCCTCGATGCCGATTTCCGCCGCTCGCTCCAGGGTGCGGGCGGGAGTCCGGGAGGGCCCGGTCATCTTGTAATCGGGGTGGAAGGCGGTCACATGCCAGGGGATATTCGGGGAAACGGAGGCGATGAAGCGGGCCGCATCCATCAACTCATCGGTGGAATCGTTGAAGCCGGGCACCACCAGCGTAACGACCTCCACCCAAAAGCCCAGGTCGTGCGCCCGCCGGATGCTGTCGAGCACGTTTTGCAGCACGCCGCCCAGTTTGCGGTACTGCCTGTCCTGCATGGTTTTGAGGTCAATCTTGTAGCCGTCCAGCCAGGGGCGCAGGTAGTCGAGCACTTCGGGCGTGGCGTTGCCGTTGGAGACGTAAACGCACTTCATCCCGGCCTGCTTTGCCAGTTTGAAGATGCTGACCGCCCATTCGGAGGTGATCAGCGGCTCGTTGTAGGTGGAGGCCACCACCTGCGCCCCGCTGCGCACCCCCAGGGCGACCAGTTGCTCCGGGCTGATTTTCTGAATGTAGCGCCCGGAAATCTCCGAAGCGGGGTCGCGCAGCGCCTGGGATGTCAGCCAGTTTTGGCAGTACTCGCAGTGCAGGTCGCAGCCCAGCATCCCGAAACTGAGTGCATCGCTCCCCGCCAGAAAGTGATAAAACGGCTTCTTCTCGATGGGGTCCACCTGCAAGCCGGAGACGTAACCCCACGGGACGTACAGCACCCCGCCGCGGTTGAAGCGTACCTGGCAAATGCCCCGCCGCCCGTCCTTGATCAGGCAGCGATGCGCACAGGCGTAGCAGCGCACCGCGTTGTCATCCAGTTTCTCGTAAAGTTCCCCCTCGCGTGTCAGTGCATCCAAGCGTTCAGCCAGTGTGGACATGGTGTGTGTTCCAGTGTTCAGGGGTTGCAGGTTGAAGGTTGAAGATTGAAGGTTGCAGGTTTCCAACTTTTAACTTTCAACTTGCAACTTGCAACCTTCAACTTCCAGTATAATCCTACCATGCTAACCCTTTGCATTCAAGCGGGCGGGCGCTCTTCCCGCATGGGAACGGACAAGGCGCTGCTGGATTTTGGCGGAAAACCGTTGATTCAGCGCGTCCTCGACCGGCTGGAATCCCTCGCCCAGGAGACGATCATCACCACCAACCGACCGGAGGGCTACCGTTTCCTGAATTTGCCCCTCGTCCCGGATGTGATTCCCGGCCGCGGCGCCCTCGGCGGGCTTTACACCGCCCTGAAAGCCGCCTCGCACCCGCTGGTGGCGGTAGCCGCCTGCGACATGCCCTTCGCCAGCCCTGAAGTTTTCGCCGTCTGCCGCGACCATCTGCTCGCCGACCCTGCCCTGGATGCGGTCATCCCCGCCACCGAACACGGCCTGGAGCCGCTGCACGCCGTCTATCGCCGCGAGACCTGTCTGCCGCTGGTGGAACAGGCCATCGCCGCCAACAAGTGGAAACTAATCGCCTGGCACGGGGAGGCCAGCATCCGCACCCTGCCCCCGGAAGAAGTCGCCCGCCTTGATCCTGGCGGACTGGCATTTTTGAATGTGAACACACCGGAGGAGTTTGAGTCGGCGAATCAACGAATCAACGATTCAGCGATTCGGCGAATCGGCAATCCGTTGACTCGCTGACTCGCCGACTCGCTGACTCGCCGACTCGTTGACTCA